>Ga0265301_10000164_pt1 | contig 105824 bp, 88 predicted proteins | sample AusTroGonzalo_MG_2_FD_193488 | JGI IMG/M metagenome (GOLD analysis project Ga0265301, IMG submission 193488) | Bovine rumen microbial communities from tropical cattle in Woodstock, Queensland, Australia - Gonzalo_04 | ecosystem: Host-associated > Mammals > Digestive system > Stomach > Rumen ... | reverse complement strand
CCATGCCCGCCGCCGCTGCCGCCGCCCAGGCCGCCGCCGACGCCGCCGCCCATGCCGCCGCCGGCGCGACCGCCGCCGCCCATGCCGCCGCCCATGCCGCCGCCAAAGCCGCCGCCCATGCCGGTGCCTGTGCCGCCGACGATGGTGGCCATACCGCCACCGCCCATGCCGCCCATGCCGCCCATGCCGCCCATGCCGCCCATACCGCCGATGCCGCCGCGGCCCGCATTCGCGGACGCATCCTGCATCGCCAGTTCAAGCGTTTCCTGGTTGCGGGTGAGCGTGGCGGACGTCCGGGTCACAGCTGCGAGCGTGTAGCCGTTCGAGAGGGTCTCGCCTACGCGGATGTACTGTTTATAGGAATTGGATGCGTTGGCCGTTGCCACGGTACCGTCCGCGGAAAGGCCGTCGCGTCCCGTATTTCTCTGCTGATTCTGGTTCTCCAGAAGTTCGACCTGCTGATTGGCACGGTCAAGGCGCTGGCGGAGCAGAGCGGTCTGCTCTTCCGTGACGTTCTCGGTCTGCTGGAGGGTCTGGAGCAGCGAGTTCAGCTCGGCTCGGTTTTCAAGGGCCTGCTGCATCTGCTGTTCCTGTGCCGCTGCAAGTTCCTCGGCATTGTTCGTGTTGGTGCCGTTCTGGTTGTTGCGGCCGGTCTGCGCCCGCATGAGCTGCATCTGCTGGCTGCGCTGGAGGATGATGGCGCCGGCGATGTCGCCGATGGTAAACGTGCCGACGAGCGACATGTCGCCGCGGTTGACCGGCGTAGCCGCCGTCCTGCGGTTGTTTGTCGCTGCCTTCGGGGCGCGTTCGGGATCGAAAATATTCAGCGCCACGGTGGTCGCGATCTGGTTTTCCTGCGTCGCGCCGGCAAACTGCCGCTGGCCCGCCATCTGCTGCTGTTGCTGCTGAATGTTTTTGGCCTGGGGCGCCGAGGAACGGCGTTCCTTGTTGACGCTTGTGGCGACTTCAGCATCGACGGACGGTTCGTTCAGCCACTGGATCGCACCCTGCGCAATGATGCAAGCAAGGAGGATATTGGCAAAGATCAGGATTGCTCTCATTTCTCATTCTCCTTATTGGTTTTGGGATCGGCTGCCGTCTCCGGTTGCGCGGGGGTGGTGGAGGATGCCGCCGGTTGGTTCGAAGTGGTGGTGTTTGTTTTCGCGGCAGGCGTCGCCGTCTTTGCCGCGGATGCAGCTGTCCCGGTCGTCGCCTTGCCCGCCGCCGTGGTCGCGGTCTTGGCCGAACCGTTGCCGGCCGGCGAGTACTTGATCACGCGGACCTGGCCGGTCGTGCGGAACATCTGGGCCGTAGTCGTCGTGGCTGCCGCCGCGGCCGTCGTGTTGTTCTGGCGTCCGGGAGCGGTCACGGCACGTGCGCGGGTGGGTTCAACGCGGATTTCGACGCGGCGCCAGGAGAGGCGCGGCGTGCATTTTTCGATTTCCGCGAAGAACCGGATGACCTTGCTGTATTCGTCGACGATGGTGAAATCGAGGTCGGCGTAGGAGAGTTCGTTGTTGATGTTGGACATCCTGACGGAGCCGAGCGTCTGGAGGTTGGCTCCGGCGGCCTGCGCAGCATCGTTGACGAGATTGCGGAGCTCGGTTTCCGGTTCGCCGTCACGATCCGCGTTCCAGTAGGTCGAGAGGGAATCCTCATAATCGTCCTGAAGGCCCTCGAATGCATCCAGCTTGGCTGTTTCCGTGTTGAGGGTCTTGGTGTCGTTCTTGATCTCCTGGCGGACGCGGTTCATGTCAGCCTCGGACGGGAACCAGGTGCCGCCGGCCGAGGTGTTGCTGAGGTAGACAATGAGGATCGTCCAGCAGAGGACCATCGCGACGATCGCGAGGGTGAGTTTGCCTGCCGGGGACGCAAAGAATTGTTTTGGGGTCTGTTTCACTGCTGCACCTCAGTTTTGACAAGGGACATATTGATCGTGACAACGGTGTCGTTAATGTTTCTCTGCTGCAGTCTGGCGATTCTCCAGTAGGAGAAGTGCATGCGCTGTGAGAGGTCGATATTGCGGTTTTGCGTCTGGATAGCGAGGTCGCAGTTCCCGTCGTTGAAGCGGAAGGTCTGCACCAGGGCATCCTCGGGCAGAGCGAGGGACAAATCATAAAGCTTGCCGAGAAGGGAGGGGTCGCCGGCGGAGATCGAAGAGTTCTTTTCCAGTTCCTTCTGGAGTTTTTCGCCTTTTTTCAGTTCGCTCTTGATCTTCTTGGTCTTTTCGCGGATGGCATTGCGTTCCGCGACCAGCACACTGTACTGCTGGTACTGCTGGTACGCCCTGGCTCCGGCGCGGTAGCCCCAGCCGATCCCAAGTATGAGGAGCAGGAAGATCATGACGATGACCTGGGAACGGCATCTGCTGGGGCGAAGTTTGGGCGGCATGATGCGGACGGAGGGTTCGTTTGCGGCGAAGCCCTTGGACATGATGAGGCGCATGACAAGCAGGCAGGCGAGGTAGTCCGAAACGGAGAATTCCTTGCCGGCCGGGAACTCGAAATTGTTTTCGAGGACGGTCTTCCACTGCTTGTTGCATTCTTCCGCGCTGCCGCGGTAGGGGACCCATTCGCCGTGCTGCCAGCAGAAGCCGGACTCGACTTCGGGGAGGCAGACCGGGGGGTCGTCACGGTTGATGCCGAGGAGCGGATAGATGAACTCGTCGGCTTTGACTTTGGCCATCGTGAGGAAGGAAGCCAGATGGTTGATGGCCACGGAGTCGAACGCATAAACGTTCAGGAGGTCGCTTTCACCCTCCGCGCTTGCGGGGATGCGGGTGAACTGGACGACGCAGTCCTGGGGGACCTGCAGCATATGGAGCGGGAGCTCGAATTCGAGGGCGCTCTTCTGAGCGCGCACGTTGAGCGGCGCACCGGGGCAGGTGAAGAAGGTCCCGGACTCCATGGCTCCCGTGAGAACCATGCAGCCCGAGATCTGGCCGCCGTTGTCTTCAAGTGCCTTGCGGAGGGCGGCGGATTCGCCGCCCTGTTCGCAAGGAACAGTGTTCCAGCTTACGATGCGAAATTTCTGACCGTGTTTGCGAAATTTGCAAACCCGCATCGCCGCAGGCGAGAATGATACGATCTGATACACAAGCCTGCTTGAGATACGCATCGTTGTCTGTCCTTACTGTTGTTGGTTGTGATTGACTTGGTCGATTATCGGCGTTGTTTGTGAGGAGCGTTCCGCTGGTCACTTGGCCTCGTTGAGCTTGCGCTGGAGTTCGCGCATCTTCTCGCGGTAGGCTTCGGGATCGTCCTGGCGAAGCTTCTGGACTTCCTGGTATTCTTCCGGGAACTTCTCCTGGATCTGGCGGATCGTGCTGGTGTTGTTGCGGGCGCCGCCCTGGGCACCGCGTCCGGCGGGCTGCTGTGCGGCCATGCCGGGCATGCCGCGTCCGGCGGCAGGCGTGACCACGATATTGTTCTTCTGCGCAAGCTCGTTGAAGCCGCGCATCGCGGTCGCGGAATCGGTCTTGTCGGTTTCGAGGAGCTTGTCAATGGCGTCTTTTTCCTTGACGAGGAATTCGAGCGTCTTGGCCTTCTGCTGTTCGGCAGTGTCCGGGAGCTCGACTTCAGCCTTCTTCGCGAGCTCGGCGAGCTTGGCATTGGCATCGTCGAGAGACTTCTTGATCTTGGCGTAAGCGTCTTTGTCCTTCGCTTCGATCTTCTTCAGAGCCTCGTCGCGCGGAGTGTCCGCTTTGAGACGGTCGATGGTCTGCTGGAGCTGACCGGTGCGGCCGCCCATGCCGGGCATCATGCCGCCCATGCCGCCGAAGCCGCCTGCAGCATCGCCGCCGGGCATCATGCCGCCGCCGAAGCCGCCCATGCCGCCCATGCCGCCCATGCCGCCGCCGAAGCCGCCCATGCCGCCGCCGGCAGGTCTCTGACCGCCTGCGCCGCCTGCGCCTGCACCGGGACCGCCCGCGGGGGCACCGCCGCCGAAGCCGCCCATGCCGCCGCCGAAGCCGCCCATCGCGGGTGCTCCGCCAGCAGGAGCGCCGCCTGCGGGTGCGCCGCCGGCCGGAGCCTGTGCGGAAAGTGTTGTTGCGAGGAAGAGCGCCCCTGCAAGGATCGAGCAGGAGACGACCGCCGATTGGACATAACGATTCATAAGAACTCCATTATGTTTGAGGGTTAATAAAGAGAGGAACGAATGATTGACTGTTTTTTGATGAACGCAAACACAATTTTGGGCTGTTTTTAACAGCGAAAAGTGCGTTTTCAACGATATTATACCACAACGGAAAGAAAATGTCAAGGTTAATTCACGTAAAAATATCGGCTTTATTGATTATTCTCTAAACTGAAGAGTGTTTAATATGTTTTTTGGTTTTTTTGATTGTTTAGCTTATTCCAATATTCGATTTTTTTTCGCGGGTGATGCAGCCCGGTTTTTTCAGCTCGCCATCCATCCCGCCGTCCGATTCATCGAATCGCGTGAGATTCAAACGTCCACCTGTTTTGTCCCACGCCCCCTTTTCTTTGGTTCTCGGAAAAAAACGATTCTTTTCCGCGTTTCGCGCTTGCATTATGCGCGCTCGCGGGATATATTAGATGGTAAGACATCATCAACGACAACAACGGAACGGGGCTGCAATGGAAAAGCGCGTGGCGGTATTGGCGATCCTGGCGGAGAGTTTCGACTCCGCCGAGCAGATCAACACGCTCCTGCACGACTTCGGGCCGTTCATCGTGGGCCGCATGGGCCTGCCCTACCGCGAAAGGAACGTAAACGTCATCAGCATCGTGATCGACGCGCCGCCGGACAAGATCAACGCCTTGGCCGGAAAACTCGGGCGCATCGAGGGAGTCACGGCGAAAGCCGTCTACTCCAACGTCATAACAAACAACTGAGTCCGCCGCCCGGCACAACCGGAAGCGGATTCATCCGATCAGAGCAAGCATATTCCCCTGACGTCAAAAAACACTTTTGAGACGGAAGACCGAGCGTGCGGCATCAGACCGGACTGCGGGGACCGCATCGGCGGCCCGCGCAAGTTCCGATCGAGCAGAACGGCCGGATCCTTCCCGGGGGATCGCGGCCGTTTCTTTTTCCGGGGAGGACAAGTCCTCCACTGCAGGAGTGCTCTCAGCTTCGCTTGAGCACGGAGGACAAGTCCTCCTCTGCAGGAGTGCTCTCAGCTTCGCTTGAGCACGGAGGACAAGTCCTCCACTGCAGGAGTGCTCTCAGCTTCGCTTGAGCACGGAGGACAAGTCCTCCACTGCATCGGACGGAGAAACGGCGGCGGAAACCGAAGGAAAACAACGCGTCATGAACGCACGGAAACGACAGAATGAGGTCAGGATCGACCGGCTGAACGAGGAGAAGCGCCTCCCGCATGAGGAGTGGACGGCGCTGCTCTCCACCTGGGACGACTCCGACCGCGCATACGCCGCGGAGATCGCGCGCGCTTTGGCGAACGTCCGGTTCGGGCACGGCATTTTCGTGCGCGGCATCGTGGAGTTTTCCAATGTCTGCCGCAACGACTGCCTGTACTGCGGCATCCGCAAATCCAACCGGAATCTTGAACGCTACCGCCTGAGCGAGGCGGAAATCCTGGACTGCTGCGACGCCGGATACGAATACGGATTCCGCACGTTCGTGCTTCAGAGCGGAGAGGACGCGTCCTATCCGCCGAAACGCCTCGCCGCACTGGTCCGCACGCTCAAGGCGAATCATCCCGACTGCGCCGTGACGCTGTCCGTCGGCGAGCTCGAACGGGCGGACTATCAAATGCTGTTCGAGGCGGGCGCGGACCGTTATCTCCTGCGGCACGAGACCGCCGACCCGGAGCATTATGCGCGGCTCCACATGCCAGGCCAGAGCTGGGAACGCCGCATGCGCTGCCTCCGCGACCTGAAGGAGATCGGATTCCAGACGGGCTGCGGATTCATGGTCGGGTCACCGTACCAGACGCCGGAAACGCTCGCGAAGGACATGGAGTTCATCACGGAGTTCCGCCCCGCCATGATCGGCATCGGCCCCTTCATCCCGCACTGCGACACGCCGTTCGCAAACGAGCCCGCGGGCAGCGTGGAGCTGACGCTCTTCCTGCTGAGCCTGTGCCGCATCCTCATCCCGGACGTGCTGCTGCCCGCCACGACCGCGCTCGGCACACTGGATCCGACCGGTCGCGAGAAAGGCGTGCTCGCCGGAGCGAACGTCATCATGCCGAACCTGTCGCCGATGCAGGTCCGCGCGAAATATATGCTTTACAACAACAAAACCGCGGTCGACGTGGATACGCACATCACGAGGTCGGACCTGCAGGAACGCCTGCGGAAGATCGGCTACACGGTGAAGGTCGCCCGCGGGGATTACGGAGAGACGTCATGCTGAAACTCGCATTCTACGGAAAAGGCGGCATCGGGAAATCCACGACCGTTTCGAACCTCGCCTCCGCGTTCGCCGCAGACGGACTCAAGGTCATGCAGATCGGCTGCGACCCGAAGGCCGATTCCACTGCGTCGCTGCACGGCGGGACGCGCATCCGCTCCATCCTCGACCTCGTGCGCGAACGGAACAACGATTTCACGCTCGATGAAATGGTCCGCGTCGGCGACGGCGGCGTGCTCTGCGTGGAGGCGGGCGGCCCGACGCCCGGACTCGGCTGCGCCGGGCGCGGCATCATCGCCGCGCTGGAGAAACTCCAGGAAAAAGGCGCATACGACGTGTACAAGCCCGATGTGGTGCTGTACGACGTGCTGGGCGACGTGGTATGCGGCGGATTCTCCATGCCGATGCGAAAGGGATACGCCGACCGCGTCTTCATCCTCACCTCCGGCGAAACCATGTCCGTCTACGCCGCCGCGAACATCGCCATGGCGGTACGGAATTTCAGGGGGCGCGGCTATGCCTCCCTCGGCGGGTTCATCCTGAACCGCAGGAACGCGCCGGACGAAGACGAGAAGGCCGCGAAACTGGCGGCGGACTTCGATTCCGCCATCGTCGGCGCGCTCGACTGGAGCGAGACAGTCCAGCAGGCCGAACGGCTCGGGCGGACCGTCGTCCATGCGTTCCCGGAGAGCCCGATGGCCGCGCAGTACCGCACGCTTGCCGAAGCCGTGCTCGCTGCCGCAAAGAAAGGAGACGCCCCATGCTGAAACGGCTGAACGGCGAAGACGACATGACCGGCGCGGAGGTCGCGATCAGGGACGCCGACTTCCCCGTGCCGTTCGTCTCCGGCCTGGAGTACAACGCGCCCGCCCGCGGGCCGTGGAACATCGTCCACACCGGCATGCTGATCCCCGAGTCGCACCATGTGTTCGCCTGCGCGCAGGGCTGTCTCCGCGGCGTCGTGCTGACCGCCGCCGAAATGCTCGCCATGGACCGCATGTCGTGGATCTCCGTGGACAAAAGCGACCTGTTCGACGGCTCGCTGGAGCGCAACATCGTGGACGGCACGGCGGAGATCATCCGCAAACTGCCGAAAAAACCGCGCGCGGTCCTGCTCTTCATCAGCTGCGTGCATCTCTTCGCCGGATGCGATTTCGAGGTCATGCTGGACGAACTCCGCGCGATGTTCCCGGACATCGACTTCATCGACTGCTACATGAACCCGACCATGCGGAAAAGCGGGCTCACGCCCGACCAGCTCATGCGCCGCCAGCTCTACGCGCCGTTCGCCCCCTGCCCCGCCGACCCGAAGACCGTGAACCTGATCGGCAACGACCGTCCGACCGACGCGTCCAGCGAGCTCGTGCAGCTCATCGGGAACGCCGGCCGGGAGCTCCGCGACATCACGCAGTGCCGGACCTACGACGAATACATGCGCATGGCGAAAAGCCAACTTGAGATCACGTATCTGCCGACCGCAAAGGCTTCCGGCGACGCCCTCGAAAAACGCCTCGGACGCAAGCATCTCTATCTGCCGCTCTCCTACGATTTCGACGAGATCGAACGCAACCTGGGCATCCTGGCCGACGCGCTCGGCGTCCCGGCGCCCGACTGGACCGGAGCGAAGCGGAAAGCCGTCCGCGCACTCGAACAGGCGAAAGCCGTCATCGGCGACACGCCGGTCGAGATCGACTACACCGCCACGCCGCGCCCGGTCGGACTCGCCGCGCTGCTCGCGGAACACGGATTCCGCGTGACGCGCGTCTACACCGACGCCATGATCGAGGAGGAACGCCCCGCGTTCGAACGCCTCCGCGCGCTTGCGCCGGAGCTGCTCCTGACCGCCACGGTCCATGCGAAGATGCGGTTCGCGGGCAAGGGCGTCCACGAACGCGGCGATGTGCTGGCGGTCGGGCAGAAGGCCGCGTATTTCAGCGGCACGAAGCATTTCGTGAACATCGTTTCCGGCGGCGGCATGTACGGATTCGACGGTGTCGTCCGCCTCGCGGAACGCATGGCCGACGCCGCGATGCACGAACAGGACACCGAGACCGTGATCCAGTACAAGGGCCTCGGATGCAGGAGCTGCTTATGAAACAGACCGCCAGAATCATCTCCATCCACGCGGCCGACACGTCCGGCGTCTGCTCCATGCTGTACGAACTCGGCGGCATGGTCGTCGTCCACGACGCGTCCGGCTGCAACTCCACCTACTCCACGCACGACGAGCCACGCTGGTACCGTCAGGACAGCATGATCTACATCTCCGCCCTCACGGAGACCGACGCGATCCTCGGCAACGACGAAAAGCTCATCGCCGACATCGCGGCCGCCGCGAAGGACCTGTCGCCGAACTTCATCGCGGTCTGCGGCGCACCCGTCCCGCTCCTCGCCGGAACCGATTTCCCCGCCATCGCTGCCGAGATCGAAGCCCGCACCGGGATCCCGGCGTTCGGGCTCCACACCAGCGGCATGCACTCGTACCTGGCCGGTGCCTCGGAGGCGCTGGAGGCCGTCGTGTCGCATTTCTGCACGGAAGCCCTGCCCCGCACGGACGCGCCCTCCGCGAACATCATCGGCGCAACGCCGCTGGACTTCTCCGTCAACGGCGCGGTCGAATCCGTCATCGGATGGCTGAAGAAATCCGGTTTCGAACTCGTCTCCTGCATGGCCATGGGAAGCACTCTCGACGATATCCGGTGCGCCTCCGCCGCGCATGTGAACCTCGTCGTCTCCTCCTGCGGGATCGCCGCGGCCGAACTCCTCCGCAAACGCTTCGGCACCCCGTGGATCGCGGGCGTCCCGGTCGGAGAAAAGTTTTCCGCCCGGCTTGCATCCGCGCTGAAAACCGCGGCGGCATCCGGCGGATGCGCCCTGCCCTGCGCGGAACGCGATGCTTCCGCCCCCGGCAGGAAGCTCGCCATCCCCGGCGAAGCCGTCTTCTCCGGTTCATTGGCCGCCGCGATCGAAGTGGACCTGGGGACCCCCTGCCGCGTGCTGTGTCCGCTGGAGGCGGAGGACCGCCTGCTCGCCCCCGGCGACCTTCGGATCTTCGACGAGGATGCGGCGTCCGCGGCGTTCGCCGAAGCATCCGGTGTGATCGCCGATCCGATGTACGCGCCCGTCTGCCCGCCGGACGTCCCGTTCTTCCGGCTTCCCCACGAAGCGTTTTCCGGCAGATGCTACCGGAAAGAATCCCTGAACCTGATCGACCATCCCCTTCCATGGAGGTTCTGACATGTTGAAACTCGCGATATACGGCAAAGGCGGCATCGGCAAATCGACCGTGACCTCGAACCTGGCGGCGGCGTTCGCGCGCCTCGGGTGCAAGGTCATCCAGATCGGCTGCGACCCGAAGGCCGACTCCACCATCAACCTGCTCGGCGGCGACCCGGTGATCCCCGTCATGAATTTCCTTCGCGAACACGACCGCGAACCGGAACGCATCGAGGAGATCGCGAAGACCGGATTCGGCGGCGTGCTGTGCATCGAGACCGGAGGCCCGACCCCCGGACTCGGCTGCGCCGGACGCGGCATCATCACCACGTTCAGCCTGCTTGCAGACCTGCGGCTTTTCGAACAGCATAAGCCCGACGTGGTGCTGTACGACGTGCTGGGCGACGTGGTGTGCGGCGGGTTCGCAGCCCCGATCCGCGAGGGATACGCCTCGCAGGTCCTGATCGTGACCTCCGGCGAGAAGATGGCGCTCTACGCGGCGAACAACATCAACGCCGCCGTGCACAATTTCGAGGACCGCGGCTATGCGACCGTCCGCGGCATCGTACTGAACCGCCGGAACGTCGACCGCGAGGAGGAGAAAGTCCGCGCGTTCGCCGATGCGAACGGACTGCCGATCGTGGCGGACATCCCGCGCAGCGACGACATCATCCGTTACGAGGACATGGGAAAGACCGTCGTCGAAGGCGATCCCGAACTCGACGTCAGCGGACGGTTCCTCGCGCTCGCGAAACTTCTTCTCGAGGAGGAGCGGACCGCATGAACCGGGCGTATTCCATCACGGCAGCCGAGCTCGCGGCACGCGGCAGGGAAGGCATCCCGCCCGAACTGCTGTCCTCCGCGCACCTCATCTACAGCTCCCCCGCCACGCTGGCGTTCAACTCGCCCGGCGCGCAGGGGTTCGGCGTGAAGCGCGCCGGGCTCGCCGTGCCAGGTTCCGTCATGCTCCTGGTTGCGCCCGCCTGCTGCGGACGCAACACCGCCGCGCTCGGCTGCGAGGCGTCCCTCGCCGAACGTTTCTTCTACCTCATGCAGGACGACACGGACATCGTGACGGGGCGCCATCTGGCGCGCATTCCGGAGGCGGTGAAGGAAGTCTGCGATTCCTGCGCGGAGCGTCCGTCCGCCGTCATGATCTGCATCACATGCGTGGACGCCCTGCTCGGCACGGACATGGAACGCGTCTGCCGGAAGGCTTCCGAGTACGCGGGCGTACCGGTCGTGCCGTGCTACATGTACGCGCTGACCCGCGAAGGCCGCCTGCCGCCGATGGTCTCGGTGCGCCGTTCGGTCTACTCCCTGCTCCAGCCGCGCGAAAAGGTCGCCTCCTCGGTCAACATCCTCGGGTTCTTCTCGCCTCTGCGCGACGACTCCGAGCTCTACACGCTCCTGCGGTCCGCCGGGATCCGCACGATCCGCGAGATCTCCCGCTGCGCCGACTACGCGGAATACCAGGCGATGGCGGAGGCGAATTTCAATCTCGTGCTCAACCAGGAGGCCCGCCACGCCGCCGCCGACCTGCAGAAACGCCTCGGCATCCCGTCCGTCGAGCTCGCCCGACTTTACCAGACGGACAAGATCGCGAACCAGTACAGGCTTCTCGGGCAGGCCGTCGGCGCGGAGTTCGACGATGCCCCGTTCCGCGAATGCGCCGAAAAAACGATTTCCGATTTCCGCGACAGGTTCGGGCATCGCTCGTTCGCCGTGGGCGAATGGCTGAACGCCGACCCGTTCGAGCTTTCCTTATCCCTGATCCGCAACGGGTTTGCCGTCTCCGAGATCTACGGCACAGTCGGCGGTTCCAATTTCGTCTACGTCAGGAAGATCGCCGCGCTCAGCCCCGGCACGAAGATCTACTCCAACCTCTCCCCGTCCATGATGTTCTACGACGGATCGGATTCCCCGTGCGACACGGTCATCGGACGCGACGCGATGTACTACCATCCCGGACTGCCCGGCGTGCCGTGGAACGAGGAACGCCAGCCCTTCGGCTATGCCGGAGTCGCCGCGCTCTTCGGCGTGCTCGGAAAAGCCCTGTCGGAAAAGAAGGAGTCCGCACGATGAAGAGCCTCCTGAAGCATCTCTCGCCCTTTGCGCCCGACCAGTCCGGCGCGGTCTCCGCGCTTTTCGATTTCGGCGGGCTCATCGTGATCTGCGACGCCGGAGGCTGCACCGGGAACATCTGCGGATTCGACGAACCGCGCTGGTTCATCCGCAGGAGCGCAGTCTTCAGCGCCGGGCTCCGCGACATGGACGCCATCCTCGGCCGCGACGACAAGCTCGTCTCCAAGCTCCAGTCCGCCATGGACGGCTCCGGCCTGAAATTCTCCGCCATCATCGGCACCCCCGTCCCCGCGATCATCGCGACCGATTTCAAGGCGCTGAAACGCATGGCGGAAAAACGCACCGGACTGCCCGCGATCACGGTCCCGACGACCGGGACGCGCCACTACGACAGGGGCGCGTCCGACGCCTGGCTTGAACTTTTCAAAACATTCGCAACGGAACGACATGCGGTCGATTCCGGCACGGTCGGCATCCTCGGCGCTTCGCCGCTGGACTTCCCGTCGCTCGACGCCGGTGAACTGCTGTCCGCCGCGCTCGTCGCGGAGGGCTGGAAGTCCGTGCGCTGCTACGGCATGGGCGCGGGACTCGACGACGTGCGGACCGCTTCCGCCGTCGCGAAGAACCTCGTCGTTTCGCCCGCCGGACTCGCCGCCGCGAAGTATCTGCTGGCAACGTTCGGCACGCCGTACGAAGTGCGCTGTCCGTGGCTGCCGCCACAGATGCTCGACGCCCTCCCCTCGCTCGCCGGGAAAAAGACGCTCGTCATCCACCAGCAGTTTGCCGCGAACGCCGTCCGCGACGCGGTCCTGAAGCCGGACGCGAACTCGCAGGTCACGGTCGCCTCCTGGTTCATGATGGAGCCGGACTATATGCGCGAAAACGATTTCCATATCGAAAGCGAAGAGGCGTTTATCGAAGCGGTCGCAAACGGCGGCTACGACGCGGTCGTCTGCGACAGCCGTCTGCGGACCGTCCTACCCCGCACGCAGGCCTTCCACATCATCGACTTCCCGCATTTCGCCGTCTCCGGGCGGCTGTTCGACGAGGTGAAATAAGATGAAAAACGCAGGCGTTTCCACCACGGTTTACCGCATCTACGGCGTCGTCCAGGGCGTCGGATTCCGGCCGTTCGTCAGCCGGATCGCCGTCCGCGCCGGGCTGACCGGCAGCGTCGCGAACAAGGGGTCGTATGTGGAGGTCCACGCCCAGGGCGGCGAGGAAGCATTGAAGGCGTTCCGCCTCGCGCTCGAACACGAAGCCCCGCCGCGTTCCGCGATCCTGAAGATTGATTCGCGCGTCCGCACGGAACCCGCCTGTCCGACGTTCGAGATCATCGAGAGCGAACACGAGACCGGGGATATCTTCGTCTCGCCGGACATCGCCACGTGCGACCTTTGTAAACAGGAGCTGTTCGACCCGGCGAACCGCCGGTATCTGCACCCCTTCATCAACTGCACCGCCTGCGGCCCGCGCCTGACCATCCTCGACGCCATGCCGTACGACCGCGAACGCACCAGCATGGGATATTTCCCGATGTGTCCGCAGTGCGAGACCGAGTACACTTCTCCCGAATCCCGCCGCTACGACGCCCAGCCGGTCTGCTGCCACGACTGCGGCCCGGAGGTCTATCTCATCGGACGGCCCGAGCGCAACGAAAAGGCGATCTCCGCCGCCCGCCGCGCCATCCTCGACGGCAGGACCGTCGCGATCAAGGGCATCGGCGGGTTCCACCTCTGCTGCAACGCCTTCGACGCCGGCGCCGTGGCGCGTCTGCGCGAACTCAAGCACCGCCCGATGAAACCGTTCGCCGTGATGATGCGCTCGCTCGAGGCCGTCCGGCGCGAATGCGAAGTCCTGCCCGGCCAGGAGGAGATCCTGGACGGTCACCAGAAACCGATCATCCTGCTGAAAAAACGCAGGGAAAGCACGCTCCCGGACGTCCTCGCGCCCGGCAACCCGACCCTCGGCGTGATGCTGCCGTACGCGCCCGTCCAGATGCTGATCTTCCGGTACGACGACGATCTGGCCATGCCGGACTGCCTCGTCATGACCAGCGGCAACGTCTCCGGCGCACCCATCTGCCGCAGCGACGAGGATGCGCTCGCAGAGATCGCCGGATTCTGCGACGTGATTCTGTCCCATAACCGCCGCATCCGCCTCCGCGCGGACGATTCCGTCATGGATTACCTGGAGGGGCGCCCGTACATGATCCGCCGCTCGCGCGGCTACGCGCCCCTGCCGTTCTTCGTCTCCGGCGAGTTCCGCGGGCAGGCGCTCGGCATCGGCGGCGAACTCAAGAACACGTTCTGCCTCGCGAACGGCGGCCTCTTCTATCCGTCGCCCTACATCGGCGACATGGAGGACCTCCGCACCGTGCGCGCCTTGCGGGAATCGGTCGCGCGCATGTCCGAACTGCTCGAAATGAAGCCGCGGATCGTCTGCTGCGACCTGCATCCGAAATACAATTCGTCCGCCGTCGCGGGCGAGCTCGGCATCCCCGTCATGAAGATCCAGCACCACTACGCCCACGTGCTCTCCTGCATGGTCGAAAACGACTGCATGGACGAGGTCATCGGCGTGTCGTTCGACGGCACCGGATACGGCACGGACGGCACGATCTGGGGCGGGGAATTCCTGCTTGCGAAACCCGACGGATTCACCCGTGCCGGATCCATCCGCCCGTTCCTGCAGGCCGGCGGCGACGCCTCCGCACGCGAAGGCTGGCGCATTGCAGTCTCGATGCTCGCGGGACTTTTCCCGGACGAGGGAGAGCGCATCGCCGCCGCGCTCGACCTCTGCGCGCCGGGTGTCTACAAGTTCCAGAAGACCATGCTGGAACGGAACCTGAACTGCGTGGTCTCGACCAGCGCGGGCCGCCTCTTCGACGCCGTGAGCGCGATCCTCGGCGTCCGCAAATCCTCCACGTTCGAGGGCGAGGCCTCCACCGCGCAGCAGTTTGCCGCGGAAGCCTGGCTGGAGACGCATCCCGGACAGCCGGAAACGCCCCTGCCCGGCCCCGCCTTCACGCGGGACGCATCGGGCGCGCTCGTTCTGGCGACCGACCAACTCGTGAAGGCGATCGTCCGTGCGCGGCTCGACGGCGCGGATCCCGGCATGCTCGCGGCCCGGTTCCATGCGGCGCTGGCGGATATGATCGCGAAGACCTGCGAGGCGATCCGCGCGGACTCCGGTTTGAACACCTGTGCGCTGACTGGCGGCGTGTTCCAGAACCGCCTGCTGACGGTCCGCTGCGCCGCGCTTCTGCGTGCGGCCGGGTTCCGCGTCCTGCTCCACAGCATGATCCCGCCCAACGACGGCGGGATCGGCGCGGGACAGGCGCTCGCGGCCATGTATTACCTGAACCACCCTGACAAACATTCATCCATATCACATTCTTCCATACAACCACAAGGAGAAGGCTTATGTGTGTAGGTCTTTCTGCAAGAGTAGTCAGCATTGAGGACGGGACCGCCCTCATCGACGCATCCGGAGCCAGGCGCAAGGTGTCGGCCGACCTGATCGACGACCTGGAGCCCGGCGATTACGTCATGGTCCACGCCGGCGTCGCCATCGCGAAGATCACCGACACCGACGCGGGCGAAACCCGCAAGATCATGGAGTCCCTCGATGGAATCGGCTAAAGAGATCATCGAATCCTACCGCGGGCGCAAGCTCCGCATCATGGAGGTCTGCGGCACCCACACCCACGAGATCTTCCGCCTGGGCATCCGCCGCATCCTGCCGCCGCAGATCGAACTGATCTCCGGCCCCGGCTGCCCCGTGTGCGTCACGCCCGCCGGGTTCATCGATGAGGCCGTGATGCTCGCGCTCGAACACGGCGCGGTCATCTGCACGTTCGGCGACCTGATCCGCGTGCCCGGCTCGGAAATGAGCCTCGCGGGGGCGCGTCCCAAAGGGGCAGCGGTGAAGACCGTCTACTCCCCGCTGGACGCGGTCGATTTCGCGCGGGAGAACCCGGACAAACAGGTCGTGTTCCTGGCGGTCGGGTTCGAGACGACCGTCCCGGCGGCGTGCCTGGCTGTGAAGAAGGCCGCCGAGGAAGGGCTCTCGAACTTCTCGATCCTCGGCGCGAACAAGACCATGCCGAACGCGTACAAGGCGCTGAAGGGCAGCGCGGATGCGTTTCTCTATCCCGGCCATGTGAACGCCATCACGGGCACCGCCGTCTGCGAAGACCTCGTGAAGCTCGGCGTGTCCGGCGTCGTCGCGGGATTCACCGCCGACGAGATCCTCACCGCGCTGGCGGTCATCGTCCGGCTCTCCGCCTCCGGCGAACCGTTCTTCCGCAACTGCTATCCGCGCGTGGTGCGGCCGGAGGGCTCGCCCGCCGCGCTGAAGCTGATGGACGCGGTCATGGAGCCGTGCGACACGGAGTGGCGCGGGCTCGGCGTGATCCCGATGTCCGGCTTGCGGCTCCGTCCGGCGTTCGCCGAATACGACGCGCGCCTGAAATTCGACCTGCCGCCCGTCGCGGGCCGGAGCAATCCCGCCTGCCGCTGCGGCGAGGTGCTTCAGGGGAAATGCAAATCCACCGACTGCAAACTTTTCGGGACCGTATGCACCCCGCTCCACCCGGTCGGGGCATGCATGGTTTCCAACGAAGGGGCGTGTTCCGCCTACTACCAATATGGAGATGTTCTGAATGGATAACAATGAATTCGTCACACTCGCCCACGGCGCGGGCGGACGGCAGACCGCCGAGCTCATCGAACGCGTTTTCAAGGCGCATTTTTCCAACCCGGACTTCACCGGCGACGACGCCGCGGTCCTGCCCGTGGACGCCGGGAAGATCGCATTCACCACCGACGGCTTCATCGTGTCGCCGTTCGAGTTCCCCGGCGGCAACATCGGCAAGCTCAGCATCTGCGGCACGGTCAACGACCTCGCGTGCATGGGCGCGAAACCTCTTTACCTCTCCTGCGCGTTCGTGATCGAGGAGGGGTTCCCGCTCGCCAAGCTCGAGGAGATCGCCGCCGCCATGAAGAAGACCGCCGACGAGGCCGGAGTCCGCATCGTGGCGGGCGACACCAAGGTCGCGGGCAAGGGCCAGGTCGACCACGTCTTCATCACCACGACCGGCGTCGGCCGGCTCACCGAGGGCGTCCGCACGTCCGGCGCGTTCGCGAAACCCGGCGACGCCGTGATCGTGACCGGCGACATCGGCCGTCACGGCTGCACGATCCTGCTCGCGCGCAACGAATTCGAGATCGACGCCGACGTCACCAGCGACTGCGCCCCGCTCTGGGGCACGGTAAAGAGCATGCTCGACGTCTCGCACGACATCCATGTGATCCGCGACGCCACGCGCGGCGGTGTCGGCACCGTCCTGTACGAGATCGCCGACCAGAGCAAGGTCGGAATCCGCATCAATGCCGCCGACGTCCCCGTCGCCCCAGAAGTGCGCGGCGTCTGCGGCATGCTCGGGCTGGAACCGCTCTACCTCGCATGCGAGGGGCGTCTCGTCGTCTTCGCTCCGAAATCCGAGGCGCAGGCCGTCCTCGACGCACTCCGCAAGGGCCCCTACTCCGCCAACGCCGCGATCATCGGCGAAGTCATCGCCGACCACCCCGGCAAGGTCGTCATGACCACCGAAATCGGCGCGCAGTCGCTCCTGCCCCAGCCCGGCGGCGAGCTTCTCCCGCGCATCTGTTAGACCGCAAGCGGTCCTGATACTGTGTCCGGCTTCGCTCGGACACACCGCAAGCGGTCCTGATACTGTGTCCGGCTTCGCTCGGACACGAAAAAAACAACATACCTCCCCGTCGGAGATGCCGAGTCTCCGGCGGTTTTTTTGTAAGATTTGACATCCGCCTAACTGCCACGGAAACATTCCGGAAGACAGGAAAAAATACATACCGGACACCGAAAAGACGTATGCACCCGGGCAAAAGATGTAGTTTTTAATATTTTATCGCCGTTTTTTCCTTGTTTTGCGTTTGACATTGCTGAGATTACATGTATTTTATGTTAGAACATGCAAACCGAACGGGACACGCCCGGCGTCAGCACGCCGGACGCCCCGGAGCAACACACAAACACTCATGAACTTTTGTTATGTTTGAACTGCCAAAAAAATTCGACCGGGAATACAGCGGCATCTTCCGCACCATCGGACGCGACGTCTTTTCCACCGGTATCCTCAAGAAAGAAAACGTCTCCATCGACTGGCAGGGCGGCACGTTCCCGCTCTTCTCCGTCTCGGTCGTGCTCCGCGGGCGCGGCACCTACGTCGACGAGGACGGCACGGAATACCCCCTGATGCCGGGCAAGCTCTTCTTCCGCATCCCGAGGCGGAAACACGCCACCTACATCGAGGAGAACAGCCACTGGCTGGAGTTCTACATGTCCTGCCATTTCATGAGCGACGACGTGGCGGATTACGGCGGCCTCCAGCCGCACGACCACATGGAGCTGGACGAGAAGCGCGAGGGCTACCTGAAGCTGAAGAACATGCCCGGGCAGGACGACAAATGGATCGGCGCCATGTGCAAGCACATCTTCTGCGTGAACATGCAGACGCCCGTGCGCGACATCGACTTCTCGCTCGCGCTCCTCAACGAGTGTTTCGACTTCATCTCCTTCATGAACAACGAGACGAACCAGTCGAAGATCCCGCTCGAGATGTTCGCCCTGATCACGAAGCTCCTGAAGAGCCGCCGCGAGGATTTCTCCGACCGCATCACCTCCGAGATCAAGAAGATCATCCTCGAAAACCTCACGGACAACCGTTCCCTGCCCGAACTGCTGAAGGACCTCCCGCTCAGCTATCCGTCCCTGCGCCAGCATTTCATGCGCGTGATGGGGCACAACATCGGCGAATACCAGATCCAGTGCCGCATGGAGGAGGCCGTGAACATGCTCATGCGCGGCGTGAGCGTGAAGGAAACGGCATTCAACCTGGGCTACAAGGACCAGTTCTTCTTCTCCAAGCAGTTCCACCAGAAGCTCGGCTACCCGCCCAGCGCCATCAACCCGTTGAACCCGCGCGGCGTCAGACGGTACCAGCCGAAGGACGCCGCGGAACCGGAACCCGTTCCGGCAAAGAGCGTTCCGGCGAAACAGGCCGCCGCCCGCACCGCAACGAAAGCGCAGGTCCCGCCGCTGCCGCCGCCGAAGGTCAGGAAGAACGCTTCTTCGACGAAGAAGTCCCTCGCGAAATCCGGCAAATAAGACGCCATCCGTGCGGCTCTCCACGAACCGCATTTTTTTCCGCAGATCAGACATTCAATACTCCACAGGACTGCCCCCATGTCAGAAGAAATGAGCCCCGTTGCGCCGGATGCAGCTCCACAGCTGACCGCCGAACTCGAATTCCTCCCGTTCTTCAATCTCGCGTTCCAGCAGAACAACATCCCCGCGGTGCAGGAACTGAAGCTGTCCAACCGGTCGGACCGGCCGCTGGCAGGACTGGTATGCACGTTCAGCTCGTCCCCGGAGATGATCCAGCCAAAGACGATCCACGCGGAGGAGATTGCGCCGGGCGAGACGCTGGCGATGCATGGCCTCGGGATCGAACTCAATTTCGATTTTCTGACGGCGCTTTCCGAGGCGGTCAGGGGAAAACTGAAATTGGACGTCTTCCGGAACGGGCAGACTTTGTGCAGCCGGGAATACGGCATCACGGCATTCGCCGCCGACCAGTGGACCGGGCGGGATGTCATGCCGGAACTCCTCGCGGCATTCGTCACGCCGAACCTGGACGTGATCTCCGAGCTTCAGGCGAGAACGTCCGAAGAACTCCGCAAGGCGACCGGCGACGCCTCCATTGACGGCTACCATTCCGGCAAACGCGAACGCGTGTATGAAATCTGCGCAGCGATTTACCGCGCGGTCTATTCGTGGGGCATCCATTACTCGCTGCCGCCGTCTTCGATCGGGACGCCCGGGCAACGCATCCGCTTCGCCGACAACATCTTCCAGTATAAGCTCGGGACCTGCCTCGACACGACCGTGCTGTTCGCATCCGTCATGGAACAATGCGGCCTGCATCCGGTCATCATGCTCCAGACGGGGCACGCCTATATCGGCTGCCATTTGGTCGACCGGTATTTCCCGGACATCCCGATGGACGACCTGCAGGCAATCCGCAAACTCGTCGACCTGGACGAATTTCTGGTACTGGAAACGACTGCCGTGTGTTCGGGCGACAATGCCACGTTTTCCAAGGCGGAAGCGATTGCGCGCACAAGCCATCTGAACATCGACGAGGATTTCCACTGCGCCATCGACATCTGCCGCGCCCGCCGCAGCGGGATACGCCCCCTGCCCCTGAAACGCAGCGTCAACGGACTGGAGCTCGCACCCGTCGAAAACGATGTGGATAAACTCGGCCCGGAGGAAATGCGGACACTTCAGGAGCAAGTGGACCTCTCCTCGCTGGAAAACGGCGGGACGCAGTCCGGGCGGGTGCGCCACTGGACGCAGAAACTGCTGGACCTTTCGCTGCGGAACCGTCTGCTGAACGTGCGCGACACGAAACAGATCATCCCGATCGCATGCACCGACATAACAGTGCTGGAGGACAAACTCGCCGCGGACGAGAACATCGCGCTCAACACGCTTTCCAATCTCCTGAACGAAAAAGACATCCATGACCTGGCGATGCTCCGCAACAGCGAAGTGAAGACAGAGATCAAGGCCCTGCTCGACTCCGAGCTGAACCAGCACCGCCTGTGGAGCATCCTGCCTCCGCCGGAACTCAACAAACGCATCCTCGCGGTCTACCGTCAGAGCAAATCGGACCTGGAGGAAGGCGGCGTCAACACGCTTTTCCTCGCGATCGGATTCCTGGAGTGGAAGCAGACCGAACGGGACGCGAAATCCTATCTGGCGCCCATTCTGCTGGTCCCGATCCAGATCCGGCGCAAGTCCGTCGCAGAGGGGTTCCGCATTTCCCGCCTGGACGAGGACACCATGATCAACGAAACGCTGCTGGAGCTCCTCCGCAGCCAGTTCCGCCTGACGGTCCCCGGCCTCGACCCGCTCCCGGCCGACGAGTCCGGCGTGGACGTGGCGCGCGTGATGCAGATCTTCCGCCAGACGCTCAAGGACATGAAGGGTTGGGAGGTCCGCGAGGAAGCCCGCATCGGGCTCTTCTCGTTCAGCAAGTTCATCATGTGGAACGATTTGACGGCACGGCAGGACGATCTCCGCAAAAATGCGCTCGTCAGCCACCTGATCGAAGGCGGCGGACTCTTCGACGACGGGATCGAAGTTTTCCCGCCGGAGGAGATCGCGCAGCATCTGGACCTGAAAAACCTCTGCTGCCCCTTGAGCGCGGACTCTTCTCAACTGGCCGCCGTCATCTACTCCGGCAGGGGAAAGAGCTTCGTGCTGCACGGCCCGCCCGGCACCGGCAAATCCCAGACCATCACGAACATCATCGCATACAACCTGGCGCTCGGACGCCGCGTGCTCTTCGTCTCCGAGAAGAAAGCCGCGCTCGACGTAGTCCATAACCGCCTCACGAAGATCGGCCTGAAGCCGTTCTGCCTGGAGCTTCACTCCAACAAGGCAGGCAAGACCGAGGTGCTGAAACAGTTCGCCGAGGCGCTTCAAATCCCGGAAACCGCCTCGCCCGCCGAGTGGGACGACGTCGTCGCGTCCATGGAACAGACCCGCGAGGAGCTCAACCGCTATGTCCGCGAGCTTCACAACGTATATCCGAACGGGCTTTCCGCCTACGACTGTTTCTCGCGGACGCTCCCGCTGGCGGAGCAGCCCGATCCCGAACTCGCACCGGAGATCGACTTTCTGACGCAGACGCGCGAGGCCCGGGAGACCCTGGAACGCCTCGTCGCCGACCTCGCGATCGCGTTCCGGGGCACGTCGACCGATGCGCTGGACGCCACGCGCATCCTGGATCCCGTCCCGTGGTCGCCCGTACAGGAAAACAATCTTCTGAAATCCGCCCGCGTGCTCGCATCCGCCGCGGGAACGTTGAAGGACGCATTCGCCGCGGTCGCACCGCTTCTTTCCATGCCCCCGCACTCCGCGAACATCCCCGCCATCCGCAAGACCGCCGAACTCGCCGCACTGTTCCCGGCTGTCCGGGACATCCCGGCGAACCTTGTCTGCGCGCAGTTCCCGTCGCATGCGGAGTTCCTGAAGGCGTATCTCGCGGACGACCGCCGCCGCGCCGAACTGGAAAGCAAGCTGAAGCCGTACCGACTGGACGTCTTCCCCCAGTACGATTTCCCCGGCATCGCCGCCCGGATCGCCGAACACGAAAAGGCGTTCTTCCTCGTGCGGTTCTTCAAGAACAATGCCCTGCTGAAGGAACTGGCGGCCCTGAAAAAGGGCGGCGGATCGAAGCTGACCATGTCCGAACTGAAGACGCTGCTCCCGGACGCGGAAGAATACAACGTTCTGCGGAGTAAACTCGAATCCGGCCGCGGCCGGGCGGAAGAGCTGCTCGGCGCATACCGGAACGCCGGTTCGCCGGACTGGAATGCCGTGGAAGCCATGCTGTCGGACGCGGAAAAAGTCATGGCAATCGCATCGGAATTCGCCGGGGAAGAGTTGTTTGAAACGCTCCGCAAGTTGCTCCCGGACGCGAAACGGAATTTTGCCGAGTACCTTCCTTCGATTCAGAAACTCCGGGACGCCGAGGAAGGATTCACGGCGGCGCTGGACGGCTTCGCCGCACATTCCTCCGCCGCGGCCGAGATGGACAATCTTGACACGCTTCGCGATTCCGTGCAGGCGGTCATCGTTCACGCCTCCGAACTGCGCCCCGCGCTCCGGTATCTCGTCCTCGCGAAGGAGGCGCGGGAACGCGGCCTCGCGAAGCTCGCCGGCGCACTCGAAAAAGGCTCGCTGGAACCGTCCGGATTCGCGGAATTCTGCGGCGACGTCTTCGCCTCGGCCATGCTCAACCGGATCCTGGCCGCATCTCCGGTCCTCAGCCAGTTCGACGGCGCCACGCACGACGACCGCATCCGCAAGTTCTCCGCGCTCGACGATGAATATACGGCGCTGGCGCGCAGGATCGTCTTCGCAAAACTCGCCGCATCCCTCCCGCGACGGCGTTCCGGCCCCTGCCCCGAAGGCACCGAGCTCGGATTGCTGAAACGCGAATGCGAAAAACGCGCCCGGCAGAAACCCGTTCGCCAGCTCCTGGAACAGATCCCGACGCTGGCGCCGATCCTCAAGCCGTGCTTCCTGATGAGCCCGCTCTCCGTGGCGCAGTACCTGCCGCCCGACACCGCGCCGTTCGACCTGATCGTGTTCGACGAAGCCTCCCAGATACCGGTCTGGGACGCCATCGGCGTGATCGCACGCGGCAAGCAGCTGATCGTGGTCGGCGACCCGAAACAGATGCCCCCGACCAACTTCTTCCAGAAACAGGACGCGGACGGCGCGGACAACGAAACGGAAGACGTCGCCGACCTGGAAAGCATCCTGGACGAGTGCATCGCCGCCGGAGTCCATTCGGCGTATCTGAACTGGCACTACCGCAGCCGCCACGAATCCCTGATCGCATTCAGCAACCATTACTACTACGGGGACAAACTCTTTACGTTCCCCGCCGCGACCACGTCCGACCGGCTCGGCGTCCGCTTCGAGTTCGTCCCGGACGGCGTCTACGACCGCAAATCCACCCGTACCAACCGCAAGGAGGCGGAGGCCGTTGTGAAGTATGTATTCGACCGGCTGGCGCGCTCGGACAGGAAACGCTCCATCGGCATCGTGACATTCAGCCAGGCGCAGAAGGACCTGATCGAAGACCTGCTGGAGGACGAACGCAGGAGGCATCCCGGGCTGGAACCGTATTTCAGCGACAGGAACCCGGAGCCGCCGTTCGTGAAGAACCTCGAGAACGTGCAGGGCGACGAACGCGACGTGATCCTCTTCTCCATCGGCTACGCTCCGGACGCCGAGGGCAGGTTCGCCATGAACTTCGGACCTCTGAACCGCCAGGGCGGCGAACGCCGCCTGAACGTGGCGATCACGCGCGCCAAGGAACAGGTCGTGGTCTTCTCCAGCATCCATGCGAACCAGATCGACCTCTCGCGCACCGGAGCCGTCGGCGCGGCGCACCTCAAGTTCTTCCTCGACTACGCGGAAAAAGGCATCCGCATCCAGCATGGCAACACCGCCGGCGCGGCCGGGACCGGGCTCGCGGACGTCATCGCGGGAGTCCTGGCGGACAGCGGCTATCCGGTGGAACGCAGCTTCGGCAGTTCCGAGTACAAGATCGACCTCGCCGTCCGCAATCCCGACAAACCGGAGGATTTCCTGCTCGCCATCGAATGCGACGGCTCCTCCTATGCCGCCCAGCGCACCACGCGCGACCGCGAACACCTCCGCCCGTCCGTCCTGCAATCGCTCGGCTGGCACACCTGCCGCGCATGGAGCGTGGACTGGGCGTTCGCACGCAAGCATGCGGAGCAATGCCTCGTCCGGTATCTCGACGAGCTGAAAAATGCCCCGGCGGCAACCGAACCGGAACCGACCCCCGAGCCACCCGCGGAAAACGCCGAAGCGGTCCGTCCGGATGCCAATGACCCCGCTGCACAGGAAGAAGCGCCCCCCGCGCCATCACCGTCCGTTTCGCAGTTCCGGAAAGAATACCGGGTCTGGCGGCCCTCCGGCAAACTGAACCCGGATGCGTTCTACGAGCCGGAATCCCGCACGGTGATCCGGCAGCAAATCGAAGAGGTCATTCGTACCGAAGGCCCGGTTTACGAAAGCCTGCTGAAAAAACGCATCGTTAAAGCATGGGGATTCACCCGCGCCGGCGGCAATATCGCCGCAGTTCTGCAGGAATGCCTCCCTCGCGACCTGACGACGACCGCAAACGCCGACGAACCGGTCTGCTGGCCGAAGGATGTCTCCCCCGCCGACTTCCGCGACTACCGAGTCGGCACGGACCGTGAATCCAGACGCGCCATCGACGAGATCCCGCCCGAAGAGCTCGCGAACGCCATGTATGAAATCCTCGTCGACTTCGCATCTTGCGAACGCGACGTCCTCTTCCGCGAAACGATCCGGCTTTTCGGGCTCAACACGCTTACGGCAAAAGCCCGGCAGTATCTCGAATACGCCGTCGCCGTGCTGCGGAATACCGGCCGACTCGATTAATCGAACGCATTACGCGCCCGGCGGGCGTCACACCCGGCCGTTCAAAAGCTGCCGGATCAGGTCCAGCCCCTCCGCGGCGGCCGTCCCCATCGTGTCCGGGCTGACCAGATACCACACGCCCAGCACGTTCAGGACGACGTACAGCCAGAAGATGGCCATGTAGGAGACCTTCTTCCATTTGTGATGGAACCGTCCCTGCGCGTACAATGCCCCCGGCCAGCCGCAGAGCAGTTCCCAGAAATGCAGATAGAACTCCGGGATCCGCCAGTTCTGCTGTTCCGCAAGACGCTTATCCTCCCGGTAGAACAGGATCGCAAGCAGGCTGTTGCACACATACGCCAGCGCGACCCCGGGGACCGGCCGGCCCAGCAGAAGTGAAAGCGTCAGTCCGGGGACGACCGCCAGCGGCCAGAAACATGCCAGCCTGGCGGGAAACGGCAGTTTCCTTCTTGCGGATTCCAAACCTCCGTTCCGGCGGGACCGGGGCGACATTCCCGAGGGCATCCGCCCCTTCCTGTCCGTCATGGCCGCTTCCGCTGTTCCTTTTTCCACTTCTTATAGGCGTCGATCTCCGACTGGAACGAGGATACGACGAGGGCAAACACCGCGGCATCGTCCACGAACCCGGCGATTGGGATGAAGTCCGGGATGATGTCAAGCGGGGAAACAAGATAGGTCACGGCAAACCCGATCGAGGCGATGAGCTTCCACGGCACGGCCTTGTACTCCCCGGCCCGGTAATCCTGAAGCAGGGCCCACAAGACCTTGAATGTCTCGAATTGATCTCCAAGGGATTTGGATTTCTCCTCCGCGATCGCGCTGTCCTCCTGGACTTTCTCCAGGTCGTCCTCGGTAAAATTCCGGGTCCCGTACTCGAATGTCGAATTGATCCTCTCCTGATCGACTTTGTCCTTTTCGTTCATGATCCGCTTCTCCGGTTGTCTCGTTCTCCTGACGGCGCATTGAAAAAAAGATGGACTTTTATTAGTATATCCCGTTTCCGCCGGATGTCAAATCAAAAAGGAACGGAATGTCCATTCTTGTGCGTTTTTTTAGGGGGAGCGAAGTCCGGGCGCCTTCGTCATGAGCAGGCGGTCAATCGTCCGCGGGTTGCGGATACTCCAGTTCGCCGAGGTCGAATCCGAGTTCCGCCGCGCGTTTCAGGATGGCGTCGAGCCGGTCTTTCTCCATCGACGGCCGGCGGGCAAGCACCCAGAAGTAGTCGCGGCTTCCCGCGGTAACGACGGCATAACTGTAGTCCAGGGCGAGTTCGATGATGCGATAGTCGGAATAAAACGGCCAGAAAAACGACACGCGCAGTTCGCCGGCCAGGGGCTTCGCGTCCGGGTGCTTGAGTTTCGCCTTGCCCGTGACGGACGTTCTCTCGCCGTCGCGCACGCCGCTGTTCTCGACCCGGATCGTGCCGTCGTCGTTCAATGTGTACTGCGCCTTCACCTCGTTCAGGTCTCGTTCGAAATACTGCGGCAGGCGCACGATCTCGTACCACGTGCCCATGTAGCGGTCCGGGTCGAAATCCCGCACCGCCGCGATGTCCGATGTCGTCGCGCATCCGGTCAATGCCGCCGCGATCGACGAAATGATCCCGCTCATCAGAAAATGCTTCATGGTCTCCCCCTCTTCGGTTGATGATGGTCCGGCAGAGGATCATCCTTTCCCCGCTGCCCTTGCCATAAGATACCATGGAATCCGGCAAAAAGCAAATGCGGAACGGTCTTTTGTTCCCGAAAAAGTCCCGGAAATGCGGAACGTCCGCCGCATCCCTGCGACGGGACGGGCGGACGGTTTCAATCTATCTTGATTTTTTGGAGGATCACCAGCGGCCGGACGCGCCGCCTCCGCCGAACGAACCGCCTCCGCCGCCCGAATGATGGGAACTGGAATGGCTGGAGTACGAACGGGACGACGAGCGGGACGAGTAGGACGAGCCGGATCCGCCGGAATAGGACGAGACATGGACCGCAGTCGGGTCGACGATGACCAGATGCGGAGCGGACGTCGCAACGATGCGTCCCCAGTATGCCAGCAGGATGGCGATCAGGCAGCCGAAGACGCCGAGCGCCCCCCACATGGAGTCGGACGGATTCAGAATGCGCGGGTCATGTTCCGGTTTCGCATAGGTCAGAGTCGGGTATTCGTTCACCTCCGGCACATAGGCCGTCTTCGGCGCGGCCGGCCGGGCGGGCGTCACGGCCACGCTTTCCGGGCGAACGCCTGTGACATAGAATTCGATGCCCTGCACGACCTTGATCGCCGCTTCTGCGTACTGTTCGGCGCGGAGTTCCGGCACGATCTCGCGGAGCAGGTCGCCGGCACGGGCATCGCTGACGGGCCCTTCCCAGCCATAGCCGATCTCGAGGCGGGACCGGTGGTCGTTGATGGCGAGCACCAGCAGCGCGCCGTTGTCCTCGCCCTTCTTGCCGACCTTGTATTTCATGGCGGCGTCGAGTCCGAAATCCTCAATGGAAGTCAGCCCGATGGTCGGGACCGTCAGAACCATCATCTCGCCGCCGGTCTGCGCCTCGAGGTGACGGATGGCAGCCGCGAGCTTCGCCGCACCGTCCTCGCCGAACACCTCGGCATTGTCGACGATCCGCCAGTCGTCGAGCGGCGCGGGCGGGATCAGACTGTTTTCGGCGCGCGGGACATCCTTCTCCACCGGCTCCGACAGCGTCGAAGACACGAATCCGATGCCGTAGAGGATGGCGATAACGGCGGCGGCGATCCGCAGGTACTTGTTGCGCAGGATGCCTTTGCCGTCGAATTCATTGGTATCCGTAAGCTTAAGCTTCTTGTTGTTTGCACGCTGTTTCTTGAATTTTTCCAGCACGGACGGACCATCTTCCAAGTCTTTTTTGCGCCGGCTCTTTCCACTTTTCAGGGAGAGGAACGCGACAACGCCGCAGATCGCCAGGAAGACGAGCGCATGGTGCATCGCGGAGCCCTCCCCGCCGCGGCTCGTGACGGACGAATACAGGATGCCCGCCGAATTCCCCTTTCCCTTGTTCTTCTCGGCATACGCCCGCATCCCGACGGATTCCTCGTCGTCGAAATCCTCGTCGAATTCTTCATCGAGCGCGGCGCCTGCCGCCTTCTCCTCCGCCTCGATCTGCTTTTCGATCTCCTCATCGGTCATGTTGGCGGGATTTTTGGCCGGAGACGTGCCCGCCTGCTGCGCCGCCTGCGATGCGGCAGTGTCCGTCGCGGCCGGGGCATTCGCCGCCGTCTGCAGGGAATACTTCAGGCGTTCCAGCAATGCGATCGCACAGGCGCCGCGTTCCTGACTCTTGTATTTCGCGGCTTCCTTCCCGACCGCCTGAACATCCCAGTCCGCCAGACGCCAGACGCTGCCAATCAGGCCGAACCGGATCGACGTGCCGCGGACGTCCTGCACCAGCAGCACGCCCTTCCCCGGCGCCCAGTCCGCCGCGATCTGGTCGAAGACCGCCACCGGATCGGCGAACCGCATATCCGGGAACATCAGGGCCACGCTGCAGGACGCCATCTTTGCGATCTCTCCGGCGAGGGACTCGAGCTTCGTCCGGTCGTCCTCCAGCAGGACGCCTTCCGGGTCATAGACCGTAACGCCTCCCTCCGGCGTCTCGAAAACGGTCGCAACCTCACCGACGGAATGGTAATACCCCGTCGCAAGCGAACCGGCGAAAAACAGGAAGATGACGAAGATCCAGATACACCCGAGACGCGGCAGACGCGCCTCCGGCTTCGGCGGGGAGTCCAGAAGCGTCTGGTATTTCTCGACTGGATCTGTCGGTGCGGGGGCGGAAACGGGGGATGATTTCTGTGCCATGGTATCTTTGCGTGGTTGGGGATGTGTTTATGATAATGGAAGCCTATGCGCTCCGGCAGCCGGAATCAGAAAAAAAGAGACCGTCCGCCGTGCTTATCTAAATATTATCTAAATATAGTCCCGCTCGCGCGGAAAACAAGCAGGAAACGCAAAAAATACCGTTATTTTTTGCGCGGGGAACGGATTGGTTTGATCCGTCTTTCTTCTCCAGCGGAAAAACTGCTGCATGACAATCAAAACGACAGACAAAAGGGGGTTGTCATTTTCTTCCGGAATATCCCGGCTTACCTCGTGCGGCCGGCGTTTGCCATGTAGACGCCGAGGACGATCAGGACCGCGCCGACGATCTGCACGGGCGTGAGCGGTTCCCGAAGCATCAGCGTGCCGGTCAGGACGGACACCAGCGTCGCCACGCCGATGAAGGATGCCGCCCGGTTCACGCCGAGCTTTTCGATGGCGGCGTTCGAGAGCCAGAACGCGAAGACGGAGCAGCCGATCCCGAGATACAGCACGGCGATCAGAAATGCCCGGTCGCGGAACGGCAGGCTGACGAGCGTCCCGACGTTTCCGTCATGGAGGGCTTCGATCAGCGCCAGAGCCGTGAACAGCGCGGCGCCGGAAATCTGCATGGCATACGCGAGTTCCGCGCTCGTGTAGGCGGATGCCTTCTCGACGCAGATGAAATACAGCGAATAGGACAGCACGGCCACCGACAGGAAGATGTATCCGGGCACGGAGAGGCTGGACGTCATGCCGACGGCCGTGACGCATGTCACCATGCCGACGAGCGTGGTCACGATGCCCGCGACCTGGATCCCGGACGGGCGGTTTTTCAGGAGCACGGCGGAAGCGACCAGGGAGATGACCGGGATGCTCGCGACGAAGATGCCGCATTCCGTGGACGTGGTCCGGCTGATGCCGAGCGTCTCCCCCAGGAAATACACGCAGGGGCAGAGCAGGATCACCTGAAGGAGCGGCTTCAGCGGCTTGCCCCGGAAACGGACCTTGATGAGTCCGGCGGCGATGCAGACGGTCATCACGGCGGCGGCGATCAGGAACCGCCACCCGAGGATGAAAAAGACGCCCGCCGTGTTCGTCGACTGTTTGGTGAACGCATAGCTCATACCGTGCAGGATCTCCGCACCGGCGGCGCAGACGCATCCTGTGAGCAGGGCTTTTTTCGATAGTTGTTTGACTGACATGGAGAGACTCGGCCGTTTCGGCGTTTTCCCCGTCGAAATACCGACAGGGAATCTTAATAAAATACACCGTCGCGGCAGCTTTTGCAAGTGCGGACAGCACAAAACGGCTTTTTCAGCCTTCCATGATATGAAGTTCGCGGATCTCGCGGTCGCGGATGCCGGACTGCACGGCGAACGCATGCGGCTCCAGATAAACGTCGTCGCAGTCGCTCAGCCCCTGCGCCCGGAGTTCGGACACGATCTGCGCACAGACCGCCTCGATCCGCTCCGCCTTCTTTTCTCCGGGGTCCATTGCAGTCAAAAGGACCGCCAGCTCGTCCGAAAGGCCGCCGAGCTTCGGCAGGTTCCGCATCGCCCGGAACACCCATTTGTAGTACGGTGCGAAATGCCGGTTCAGCAGGAACGCCATGGACGCGGCATTCCGCACGAATTCGTCCAGCGCGAGCGCCGCCGCCCCGGGTTCGCCGTGCCGAAGACATCGCAGGTAGTTGTACTGCCCGCTCTGCGCCATGAAGACGGCGCGCGCCGCGATCTTCTTCCGCCGCACGTCCTCCGGCATGCCGGTCCGGATCGTCTCCCGGATGCCGGAAAAGACGCCGGTATCGTCGCGGAAGACCGCGCCGTTCACGGCCTCGGCGAACGCATGGTCCGGCGTGTAGAGCCATTGCCGCCAGTTCTCCGGCGCGCCGGGGAAACCCAGATGCCGCCGGTAGAAATCCCCGATCGTCATGACGCCGTCCTCGGCCTCGCCGAACCGGCTGCAGCCCGTCCCGGATGCGCAGCCGTCCGGCGGGAACTCCTTCTTCAGGCGGGCATAGGCGCGCTCCAGTCGGAATCCGAAGGCACGTTCGTCCTCCTCCGTGATCCAGAGCTGGAATCCGATGAAATAGTCATGGTCGCGCGAGATCTCGTCATCGTAGCCGAAACACTCCGAGCCGTGCCCGGCGCGTCCGGCCGCGATCCGCACCGCATCGCCGCCGAACTCGCGTTCCAGCATCGGCGCTCCGGCTTCCTCGTACCAGCGCCGCGCCGCGTCAATGCCCCGCATAGTATTCATCCGCGCGCCAGTTGAGTTCGTCTTCGAATTCCGGGCGGCCGAGCGGTCCGAACGCCGAAGCGCATTTGCGGCAGGTGTGGGCGTAGTAGCCGTCACGGACCGCCGCAGGATCGTCGAAACACCCCGCGGCCAGGTCCAGTTCCGCCGCGATCCGCGGGTCGCCCCGATTCTCCGCCGCATACATCTGCGCCAGATTCACGTGGGTGACTGCCGCATCCATCAGGTTCCCGCACGCTTTCAGCACGTCGAGCGCCTTGCGGTAGTACGCCTCGGCGTACTTCACATCGTGTTTCGCCGCATACGCCGCCGCCATATTGTTGAGCAGTCCGGCGAACCGCCAGTCGTTCGGATCGAGATGTGCGCCGTAGCAGCGGAACGCTTCCTTGTAGTAGATCAGCGATTCGTCGATCTCGCCGAACGCCTGAAGCGCGGTCGCGCCGTTGAGCAGGATAGTCCCCGCGCTGACGCTTCCCGCGATGCCGAGCTTGCCGAGCAGTGTGAATCCTTCGCGCACCGCCTGCATGCCGCGTTCGCGGTCGCCCTGCATCCGGTAATGCCCCATGAGTTCGCTCAGAATGCCGAGTTCGCCTTCGCGGTCGCCGATGCGCCGCGCCTCGTCAAGCCATTTGCGGAGGTGTTCCCCCAGCTCGAACGTCCTTTCCTCGTTGAACAGCCGGTCGCTCTCCTCGATGATCTCCTGCATCGGGATGCGCCGTTGAGGGTTCCGGTGCGGCAGCGCGCCATGTCCGTGGTCGTGTCCGCAGTCGCAGCCGTTTCCGTGCGTATATTCCGCGCCGGGTCCGCTTCCGCGGGCGTGGCCGGCGTTTTCATGGCCGCGGCATCCGCACGGTTCTTCCAGCGGGCATTGCGGCTCCAGATAGTCTTCGGGATCGATCGTCATCTTGCGGGGTCTCCTTGTTGTCGTCCGGCTAAACAATACCACGGTTTCATCCGTTTGTCAACCCCGCATCCGGGAAAAAACGGAAAGACGCCGCGAAAATCATCCTCGCGGTCCGCCGGGGACGCGGATCAGCGAACGCCCCATGTGCTTCCGGCTGAACTGAATGAATTCATGGATGAACCGCTGGTCTCCGTCCGCCGTGTAGAGGAAGTCCACGCGCCGCAGGATGTCCCCCTCGGTAAACGACCCGGACTGAAGCGTCCCGGCTTTGACTTCGTTTTCCACGGCGAGTTCCGACAGCACCGAGATGCCGCCGCCCGCCTGCACCAGGATCTTCACGGCGTCGGACGAGCACACCTCCGTGATCTTCGACGGCGGCATCTCCGGCAGGCCATGTTCGCGCACAAAGCGTTCCAGCTCCAGGCGTCCGCCGGCATCCGACTCGTCGAGGACGAACTCCCCTCCCCGGCGGATGTATTCGCCGAGCGAAAACGTCTTCCGTTTGCAGTAGCCCGGCGCGAAAACGGGGCGCAGGCGGTCCATGCAGTACGGTTCGGACAGGAAAAACGCATGGTCGTACGGCGCGTCGGTCAGCGCCAGCGCGAGTTCGCCCGCGGCAAGCATCCGGTACAGCGTCTCCGGCGGCTCGATCTTCAGATGCAGGTCCCGGTTCGGGTGCGACTTCCGGTAAACCGCGTTCATGCCGATCAGCAGGAAACTCCCCGCCGTCACGGTCCCGCCGACCGGATACAGCCGCTTCCCTTCGTTCGCACTCCTGAGCTTCCGCATGATGTCCGCCTCCATGGCGAACAGGTGTTCGCACTCGTCCCGCAGGACCTCGCCCGCAGGCGTCAGGCGCACGTTGCGGCCGGTACGTTGGAAAAGCTGCATACCGAGGCGGCTTTCCAGGTTCGCGATCTGTTTCGTGACGTTCGGCTGGGTCATTCCGCTCATCGCGGCGACCTCCGTGAAATTGCACACGGCGGCGGCCGTGCGGAATATGGACAGGCTTCGTTCGATCATGGTTTGCCCCTTGCGATTATGTTTTCGAGTTGAACTCCGACATATACTATACATCCATAACTTTTCTTTATCAAACCATGCCGAATGATTATTTTCAGTTTTGCTTCGCGCGGGGTATATTATATTTCGTCATTCTGCTTTTCGAACCAATTCCCCATCTTTCCAGGAGCCGCACATGGACCATACGATCATCCACCCGCTCATCCGCAAAGCCTATTCCGTCCTGGACGGACAACCGATCTCCCGCGCAGACGCACTCTCCATCGCGGGAAATGTCCGCGGCGCCGATCTGCTCGACCTGGTCTCCCTCGCAAACAAGGTCCGGCTGAAATTCGCGCCCGCCGTCCACGCGTGTTCCATCATCAACGCCAAGTCCGGCAGATGCCGCGAAAACTGCCGGTTCTGTGCCCAGAGCGCCGCATACGGCACCGGGATCGAGACCTATCCGGTCCTCGCGCCGGAAGCCGTGCTGGAAGCCGCCGGAAAAGTCTATGCCGAGGGCGTCCGCGCGTTCGGCTACGTGACCAGCGGACGCGGCTGGGACAAGCCCGATGCCGAGTTCCGGACGATCCTTGACACGCTCGACCTCCTGCATGCGAAACACCCCGATCTGCGCCTCTGCGTTTCGCTCGGCATCCTCTCCGAAGAATGCGTGAAGCTCCTCGCCGAACACCATGTCTGGCGGTACAACATGAACATCCAGACCAGTCCGGCACGTTACGGCGAACTCATCGCCACCACGCACACGATCGAACAGAAGCTCGAGACCATCCGGCTCATGAAGAAGTACGGCATCACGAACTGCACCGGCGGCATCCTCGGACTCGGCGAGACCTGGGCGGACCGCGTCGACATGGCGTTCGCCATCCGCGAGATCGACGTCGAATGTTCGCCTCTGAACATTCTGCTGCCGATCCCCGGCACGCCGCTGGAGCACGAGAAGCCCGTGACGCCCGCGGACGCCGCGAAGGCTTTCGCGATCTTCCGCCTCGTCAACCCGACGAAAGCGCTGAAATTCTGCGCCGGACGCGAAACTGTCATGAAGGATTTCCAAGGGCTTCTGATGCTGTCCGGCCTGAACGCCCTCATGACCGGCGGATACCTGACCACGCGCGGACGCGAGATCGCACAGGACCGTGCGTTTGCGGCGTCGCTCGACGGCTTCGGCGCGAAGGATTGAACCATCGTCCCGCCTTACAACAAAAAAAACAGGGGACGGCGCGAACCGTTCCCCTGTCGGATGGATGACGATGTGCTGAGGGATCGGGTTCAGCAGGCGAACGCCTCCGCGTTCTCCAGGAGCTTCGATCCGGCGGCGCATGCATCGCAGAAGCACCACTTGCCGCCTTTCGCCTTCGTCTCATGGGCGACCGCGGCAAGTTCCTTCGCCTTCGCCTCGCCGAAATACTCCACCGCCCGGGGCGAATCGAAGAATGCGAGCGCGTGGTCGATCGTGCAGACGTCTTCCTTCAGTTCCGCCAGCAGAGTGTCCGCGGCGGCCTTTTCCCCGGCGGTCCCGACGGCGTCGATCCATGTCTGCGCGGCGGACTTGAGATCCCGGCAGCAGGACGGCGCTGCGATCATGGCTTTTGCGGTTTCGATGAGTTCCTGTTTGGTCATTTTGACGTATTCCTTTCTGAAAGTTACGTGTTTGGTTCCGGTCCGGAACTACAATACACCGTCCGCACGGAGAATGCAAGCGCTGCAATCGGATTCCGATGAAAAAAACATGCCCCCGGGGATAAGCCGGAGGCACGCCGTTTGCAGATAAAACTTGTTCGGAGATACCGGTTTATGCGATGGAGGAAAGGTCCTTCAGCACATCGACCTGCTTGTCGTCGACAAGGCCGGACGCGGCAAGGCTTCCCCCGCAGACGGACTGGACGTCGGCCGGACAGGCGAGCACATCATCGACGGGCGGCCCGGCCGTACAAGGCTCCATTTGGACCTGTTCGGGAACCGGATAGCCGCAGGACCATTCATAGAGGATGTCGTCCGTGCAGCCCGGCGCGGCCGGGAGCGGATCGACGATCTCGCCCCAGTTTTCATCGTTTGCGGTCTCAGCCGGGTAGAACGTGCTGCCGGCATTGTTGAGGCTCAGGGTGTAGTGCGCACCGCCGCCCTGCGCGGCATTGTCCGACTGCATGGAGAAGTAGTATTCGCCCGCTTCGAGATGAAGCGCCTTCGTATCCGCCAGGTATTTCCCCGTCTGCTTGTCCAGCACGAGCGCGGTCGTCTGGAGCGTCTTCAGCTTGTACGTGCCGTTTCTCGCCTCGATCAGGCTGTAGACCGTGAACGTCGCGGCGCCGTCGGCCTCGACCGCAAAGCTCAGGTCGGCATCGTCGAAGGTCGAGAATCCGGCATAATCGAACTCGTCGCCGAATCCGACCCAGCCGTCGGCCAGTTCATAGCTGTATTCATCCACGAAGCCGATGCTGCCGACCATGCCGTACGGCCCTTGCTGCGTGATATCGGTCCAGTCGTCGCTGTTGTCCGCCTCCGTGTAGAACGTGCTGGCGGTGGCATTGAGGGAAAGATTGTAGGCGGCGGACCCGCCCTGCGCGGCGTTCGTCGACTGGATGGAGAAATAATACTCACCGGCATTCAGCAGGAGTTCCTTTGTGGTCGCTTCGTAGTCCTGCATCTGCTTGTTGAACGCGAGCGTGGTCGACTGAAGCGCTTTCAGCCTGTATGCGCCGTTTCCGGACTGGACCAGCTGATAGACCGTGAACGTCGCCGCATCGGTGGCGTCGATGGAGAAACTCAGTTTCGCATCGCTGAAAAGCGTAAATCCCATATAATCCACAGCGTCGCCGAAGCCGACCCAGCCCGAGGCAAGGTCGCCGGAATACCCGTCCACCACGCCGATGCCGCCCACGTCGCCATAGGCGCCTTCCGTCGCGAGGCTGGTCCAGTCGTCGCTGTTGTCCGCCTCCGTGTAGAACGCGCTGCCGGGGGCATTGAGGGAAAGATTGTAGGCGGCGGACCCGCCCTGCGCGGCATTCGCCGACTGCACGGAGATATAGTATTCGCCCGCTTCGAGCAGAAGCGCCTTCGTGACCGCTTCGTAGTCCCCGGACGACTTGTTCAGGGACAGGGAAGTCGTCTGGAGCGCCTTCAGGGAATATGCTCCGTGCCGGTCCTGAACCAACTGATAGATTGTGAACGCCGCCGCGTCGGAGGCATCAAGGGAGAAGCTCAGTTTCGCGCCGTTGAAAAGGGTAAATCCCATGTAGTCGACCGCATCGCCGAAGCCGACCCAGCCGGTCGCCAGGTCCGTGCTGTACTCGTCGATCACGCCGACGTATCCGACATTCCCGTACGCGCCCGCAGTCTTCAGGTCGGTCCAGTCGTCATAGTTCTCGCCCTGCGTGTAGAACGTGCAGTCGGAGGGATTCATGGACACCGTGTACTGCGCATCCCCTCCCTGCGCCGCATTGGTCGACTGCACGCAGATATAATAGTCGCCGGCTTCGAGCAGGAGCGCCTTCGTGACCGCTTCATAATCGCCGGACTCCCTGTTCAGCGTCAGCGCGGTCGTCTGGACGGGGGTCAGCGTGTACATGCCGCTCTTCGTCTGCGTGAGGCGACAGATCGTGAACGACACGGCGTCGCCGGCGTTGATGGAGAACCGCAGGGATGCGGCGCTGTTGAGCGTAAAGCCTGTATAGTCGAACTCGTCGCCGAAGCCGACCCAGTCGCGGATGAGTTCACCGTCGAATTCGTCGATCACGCCGACGTATCCGACATTCCCGTATGCACCCGCGGTCTTCAGGTCGGTCCAGTCGTCGTAATTCCATCCTTCCGTGAAGAATTTGCTGCCTTCGCCGTTGAGGCTGATGCTGTAGTTCACGTACTTCGAGGAGTCCGCGGACTGCATGGAGATGTAGTATTCGCCCGCCTCGAGCAGAAGCGCCTTCGTGGCGGCGTCGTATTCCTGCGTCTGCCGGTTGACCGTGAGAGTCGTCGACTGGAGTGCAGTCAGGGAGTATTTGCCGTTTTTGTCCTGGACAAGCCGGTAGACCGTGAATTTCGCCGCAGCGTCGGCATTGAGCGAGAAGCTCACCTGACCGGCGTTATACAGGCTGATCCGGGCATAGTCGGCTTCCCTGCCGCCGACCCAGCCGGACGTCAGTTCCGTGGTATATTCGTCCACCCAGCCGAGGTCGCCGACCGACCCGTCCGGGCCGAGCGCCTCAAGGTCGGACCAGCTGTTGCCGCCGTCCGCCGTGAAGAACGTGCTGTCTTCGCCGTTGAGACACACCCAGTAGTTGGCGCCTCCGCCCTGCTGGGCGTCGGTCGACTGCACGCAGATATAGTAGTCGCCCTTCGCGAGGAACAGGGATTTCGTCGTCGCCTCGTAATCCTCGTATTCCCTGTCATAGGAAAGCGAGGTCGTCTGGAGCGCCTTCAGGGAATAAGTGCCGCCGGCGGACTGGACGAGCTGGTAGACCGTGAACTTCGCCGCGCCGTCGGCGGTGATCGAAAAGCTCAGTTTCGCCGCGGTGTCGAGAGAGAATCCGGCATAGTCGACCGCATCGCCGAAGCCGACCCAGTCGCCGATCAGGTCGAAACTGTATTCGTTCAGGAAACCGAGGTAGCCGACCGATCCGCAGGCGCCTTCCGTCGCGAGGTCGGTCCAGTCGTCCTGGTTGTTTCCGAATGTGAAGAATTCGCTGCCGCCCGCCTCCGGGTCCTGGTTGAGGAGGATGCCGTAGTAAGCGCTGCCGCCCTGCGCGGCGTTGGTCGACTGCACCGAGAAATAATACTCCCCGGCCTCCAGCAGGAGCGATTTCGTGATCGCTTCGTAGTCCTGCATCTCCTTGTCGTAGGAAAGCGAGGTCGTCTGGAGCGCCTTCAGGGAATAGGTGCCGCCGGCGGACCGGATGAGCTGGTAGATCGTGAATTTCGCGGCATCAGTCGCCCACAGGGAGAAACTGAGTTTCGCTCCTGTCTCAAGCGTGAATCCGGCATAGTCGACCGCGTCGCCGAAGCCGACCCAGTCGCTGCGGAGATCGAAGCAGGACTCGTTCAGCACGCCGATGGAATCGACGGCTCCGTCGGGGCCTTCCACCGCGAGGTCGGTCCAGTCGTCCGAGTTGTTCCCGTCCAGGAAGAAATCGCTGCCGCCCTCCTCCGGGTCCTCGTTGAGGTAGATGGCGTAGTTCGTGCTGCCGCCCTGCGCTGCGTCCGGCGACTGCACCGAGAAATAATATTCCCCGGCCTCCAGCAGAAGCGCCTTCGTGACCGCTTCGTAGTCCTCGAACTCCCTGTCGTAGGAGAGCGAGGTCGTCTGGAGCGCCTTCAGGGTGTATTTGCCGCCGGCGGACCGGATGAGCTGGTAGATCGTGAATTTCGCCGCGCCGTCGGCGGTGAGCGAGAAACTGAGCTTCGATGCGTTGTTCAGCGTAAACCGTGCATAATCGCATTCGTCTCCGAAGCCGACCCAGTCGCTGCGGATCTCGAAGCTGTTTTCGTCGATGACGCCGACGTCCCAGACCTGGCCGAGCCGGCCTTCCGTCGCGAGGTCGGTCCAGTCGTCCGAATTGTCGCCCGCAGTGAAGAATGCGCTGGCGCCGTCCTCGTCATTGAGGTAGATGTTGTAGTAGGCGCTGCCGCCCTGGGCTGCATTGGTCGACTGCATGGAGATGTAGTATTCGCCCGCATCCAGCAGGAGCGCCTTCGTCGTCGCCTCGTAGTCCTCGAACTCCCTGTCGAAGGAAAGGACGGTCGTCTGGAGCGTCTTCAGGGAATACGAACCGTTCCTGTCCCGGACCAGCTTGTAGATCGTGAACTTCGCGGCATCGGTGGAATCGAGGGAGAAACTGAGCTTTGCGGCGCTGTCGAGCGTGAATCCGGCATAGTCGACCGCATCGCCGAAGCCGACCCAGTCGCTGAGGAGGCAGAAACTGTATTCGTCCAGAGTGCCGGCATAGGCAACCTCTCCGAATTCGCCTTCCGTTTTGAGGTCGGTCCAGTCGTCGGTGTTGTCCCCCTCCACGAACATGTCGCTGTCTTCGCGGTTGAGCTCGAATTTATAGGACGCGGCGGGATCTCCGTCATTCGCGGGTTCGGAGGACTGCACATAAAGGCAGTATTGCCCGGCCTCCAGCAGAAGCGCCTTCGTCGTCGCCACGTAATCGCCGCTTTCCGCATCGTAGACCAGCGAGGTGGTCTGAAGTGCCTTCAGCGTGCAGGCGCCGCTTTCGTCCTCCACGCACTGGTACACGGTGAACGTCACCGCATTCGTGGCGCTGACCGTGAAACTCAGTTTGGCGCCGACTGCCAGGTCGATCTTCGAGAAATCGGAATCCGCGTATTCGGTCCAGTCGCTTGACAGGTCGATGCCGTATTCCTCGAACACGTCGTATTCCTGGAACGGATACGGGGACGGGTCGATGATGGTCCAGCCGCCGATCGGACGCTCCGGGATCCCGATCCAGCCGCCGCCGATATACGGGTCGTCGATAACGATCACGCCGCCGATCGGATACGGTCGATAGCCGGTGGCAGGTTCGGAAATGATATACTCGTATTCGCCGGACGATCCGCCGGACGAAGAGAGATGTCCGTTGTATGTCTTGCCGGATTCGTACACCACGGAGCCGTTCGATTCGGAAGAATTCGCTTCAAGGTCGTATCCGACCTGGTACGTCCTGAAGTTCGCCATGTCTTCAGCACTGATTGTCAGGTTGCACTGGACCGGTCTTTTTGAAGTGCCGGACGCGGATCCGGTCCCGGCGGCTCCCTTCTGCGGGCCGCCGTCGATGTCGATGTTTCCGACCGGAAGGATCCCCGCTGCCGAGGATTCCGAGGGAACAGTGAAACTGCCTGCGGCCGGGCCGGCGGCCCCGCCGTTTTTACCGGTCGCGGAGACTTCTTTTTTCTCATGGTTTGCGAACAGTCCGCTGAAAACAGGCGTTTCCTGTTCCTTGAGCTTCAAATTCACGCCGTTCGAAGTCCCCTGCACGGCCACGGAGGAGTCCGGCGTGACGCGGAAGGACATGTTTTTCCCGAAACGGATGGAAAAAACGGACGATGCGGCCCTGCTGTTCAACCCGGAAGAAGAAAGAGAAAACGTCCGGGACTGCGGACGGGAGACGGAGAATCCGTCTGTTCCGAAGCGGGCCCGCCTTGCCGTGGTGCTGCTCCAAACGTAGGAAAAACGCCTTTTTGCCGGGAGAGATATCGTATTATCCGATCTCAGCGACTTGAGGATGGACGTGACACCGCCATTCGCAAGGGCAAGATCGCTGCTTGTCTCGCGTTTCGTTTCAATGATATAGTCTTCGTACTCGTCAGTCATAAAGATTCCTTGCCCGATGAATTGACAGGTCTTCGGAGCGGGGCGAGCACCTCGGACCGGGCAGTCGGAAAACAGATCGGCAGGATGTAAAACCTGCGGCATCTTGCATATAATATAGCACCGAATACGCGTATGTCAAGCGCGCATGCGAAAAATTATTGAGGCAAAAAGGATCGTCCGTCTTGAGCGGGATTGTCTCCGGATCGCACGGATCGGGATATCTCGTTGCAGGGGAGAAGGAAAGGAGAAACGGACAGCGGTCCGCATCAATTCGAAGACGTGTCTTCTTCCCGGTACAGGATGCGGCCTTCCATCATGTAGCGCGGTTTGACGGCGAATTCCGGCGAAAGGAAGTCTTCGGACGCCGGATACCCCTGCGAGGAAACGCCGAACACGGACAGAATGCCTTCGGCGGCGCGGTCCATCTGGATCGGCCTGTCGACGGCGGACTCCGCGGCGGCAATGCGGTCGGGATAGGACGCGCGGTATTCCGGCGAGAACCAGAACAGGAACGGAACTTCGTAGGAGTCGCGTTTTTCGGCATCCCGGTAGTTCTGCATGAAACTTGTTTCGACGTTTTCGCCATGGTCGGAAAAATAGAAAAGCAGGTTTTTCCCGCCGACATTTTTCAATTCGTCGATGATCCTGCCGAGGATGAAATCCGTGTAGCGGATGGAGTTGTCGTAGGTGTTGATATTTTCCAGAAAGATCGGGTTGATTTCCTTCCCGGAAACATCACTTTTTTCCTCGTCGAAATAGCTGAAACTTTCGGGATAACGGTTCCGGTAAGTGATATGGCTTCCCATGATGTGAAGGATGACAAGCGTCGGGCCTTCCCGCCTCGCGAGAGCCTCGCGGACATCTTCGATCAGGCATTCGTCGAATTCCTCTTCATGATATTTCGGCTGCCACTGCGTGAAAAGTGCGGAAACGGAATTCTCGCCGAAATTCTCCTGCGTGGAATAGGCGTCGATGTGATATCCTGCGCGGTCCAGGACGGACATGATCGTGGCGCGCGGGTGCATCTGATCGTCCAAAGTCTTGAATGTCAGCATGTAATAAAGGGAGTAGTTTGTGACCGGCATCGCGGAGATGACGTTTTTGAAAACGACGAGTTCGTCCCGGTTTTTTTCAAGTTCCGGCGTCGTGTCGCGGTCGTATCCGTAGAGCGACAAATGCGACCGCACGGCGCTTTCCCCGATCACGATCACGGCGACATCCGCCTTCCCGTCGCAGGTCAGGTCCGGCGGGATCTGCGGGTGCTCGATGCACTCGTGCAGGACGTCCATCTTCCTGCGGGAATCGGCCCACTGGTTCGGCAGCAGCGCGAACCACGCGGCGGAGTCGCGCTGCACGGGATCGGGGTCGATCCAGCTGTAGTACACGAAGACCCACGCCATCGGAAGGACGGTGCATAAGGCAAGGACGGCCGAGATCTTCCGGTTCGGAAGCGGCTTGACCCCGAATCCGAAAAAGCGGAAGATCAGCAGCCCCGTCGCGGTGGCAAGGACATAGTAGACCCCGGACAGCGAAAGGATTTCGCGCGTCAGGAATTCGCGGGACTCGCGCCAGGACGTCGTGGAAAGCAGGTCCAGCGTGCCCGTATGCACCGGCATGTGGAAGCGCATGATCACATAGCCGCTGACAAAGAACCCGAGCGCGGCGAAGAACATCAGCACCGCCGCATAGACGCGGAACCAGCGTCCGCGCAGCAGAAACAGCGGCGCGGCCGGGAAGACATACCCGGCGAACGCGGACAGCACCGCGGTCCATTCCAGCGGAGCCTGGTTGTGATGCACGAAGAGGCGCGGCAGGCAGTCCGGTCCGGCGATCAGGACGAGGTATACGGCCAGGTAGACCCAGAGGTTCGAGAATACCTTGTCGCAGCTGTTTTTTATGTTGACTTTCATGGATTCTGTCAATGCGGATCCCACATTGTGTGGTTGACGGTACGGGCATTCCGCCGGATTCCGAAAAGCATCCGCCTTGCAAAAAACGGGGCTTTTTTGAATCCGAACGAAATGAAATATTTAATATACCATGGAACACCGGAAAAATCAAACGTAAAACGTTTTTGCAGGAGGGTGTCTTCACGATATTTCCCGGCATACCGGGGGACTTCCGCAAATGAACGGCATTTCGCATATCCGTCTCCATCCGTCCGCCGATGAAAAAGACATGAAAGATTTCGCCGCATTTCAGTTGAAAAAAACAAAAAGCATGATACAGTATTATAGCAAGAATTAAGGCAGAAGGGTCGCCTGCATACACCGGCAGGTGACCGCAGACCGTTTTCAAGGAGTTTGTTTCGTCTTTATGGCACAGGATCGTCTCGCATTCATCATCGGCGCATCCCGCGGCATCGGGTATGCATCCGCTTTGCGTCTGGCGCAGGACGGCTTCGACATCGCGGCGTCCTGCCGCGGCGACACGGCACGTCTCGACGGTCTGCGCACCCGGGTCGAGGCGCTTGGACGCTCCTTCCTGCCGGTCTCTCTGGATGTCACCGACCGCGCGGGGTCCCTGCGGGTCGTGACGGACCTTTTCGCGGACAATCCGCCCTTCGCGGTCGTCTACAACGCCGGCATCTCCCGGGACGACCTTTTCGCATGGATGACCTCGGCGGAATGGGACGACGTGATCCGGACCGGACTCGACGGGTTCTACAACTGCGTCCAGCCGCTGGTCCAGCCACTCATTTCCGCGAAGAAAGGCCGCATCATCGTGATCAGCAGCGCCTCCGGCCAGGTCGGACGCCCAGGCCAGGTCAACTACTCCGCCGCGAAGGCCGGGCTTATCGGCGCGGTCAAGGCGCTTGCCGGGGAGCTCGGGCGCAGGAACATCCTCGTGAACGCCGTCGCGCCCGGCATCATCGACACCGAAATGACACGCGACCTGGACATGACGAAGCTCCTGCCGCTCATCCCGCTTGGACGGAAAGGCGCCCCGGAGGAAGTCGCGTCCGTCGTTTCCTTCCTCGCCGGACCGTACTCCGCCTACGTCACCGGACAGGTGATCGGCGTCAACGGAGGCCTGGTATGCTGACCCGCACAAACGCAGACTGGAGGCGATCCGCATGAACGGACTGAAACGCGTCGTTATCACCGGCAGCGGCATCTACAGCGCGCTCGGATTCACCCCCGGCGAACTCTTCGACAACCTCGCCGCGGGCAGAAGCGCCATCGTCAGAGGCGGCGAGGAGGAGGATTTCCTGCCGACCGCCCCTGCCTCGCGCGATCCCGAACGCTTCCGCGTCCTGCCGCGCACGCTCCGCCGCGCCATGGCGCCCTCGGCATGCTTCACCGCGATGGCAGGGCTTGCCGCCATGCGGGACTCCGGCCTGTCGCAGGACGAACTGCTCGCGCTGAACGCCGGATGCGCCGTCGGCTCCACCATGGGGTCCGTCAGCACCCTGCGCGAAGGGTATTCCCTGGTCCTTTCCGGGCAGAGCGACCGCCTCTCCCCGATGCACTTCTTCAAATGCGCCTCCCACACCACGGCGTTCAACCTCGCCCGTACCCTCGGGCTCAACGGCGCGATCTACTCGCCGTGTTCCGCCTGCGCCTCCGGGCTCCAGTCCATGGGACTCGGCGCGGCACTCATCTCCGCCGGACAGGAAACGGTCATGTTCTGCGGCGGCGCGGACGAGACCGGCTCCGAAGTCTCCGGTTCGTTCGCCCTGATGTACGCGCACGCCCCCGCCGAAGGCGACCTGGCGGAGAGCTCCCGGCCCTTCTCGGCGCACCGCAAGGGGCTGGTCTGCGGCGAAGGTGCGGCGGTCTTCTGTCTGGAGGAATACGACCATGCCGTCCGCCGCGGAGCGAAGATCTACGGCGAAATCGTCGGCTACTCCTCGAACAGCGGCGGGAACGGCCTCAGCCAGTCCGATGCACCAGCCATCGCCCGCTGCATGGCGGACACCTGCGCCTCCGCCGGGATCGCCCCGGCGGACATCGACTACATCAGCGCGCATGCCACGTCCACGCTCCAGGGCGACGCCGCTGAAGCCGCCGCGATCCGTGAAGTCTTCGGGTCCGGCGTCCCGGTCTCCAGCCTCAAGGGACACCTCGGGCATACGCTCGGCGCATCCGGCCCGCTGGAAATGGCCGCCGTCTTCGAGATGGCGCGGCACGGCATCCTGATCCCGACCCGCAACCTCGACGAAATCGACCCCGCCTGCGCCGGGATCGACCATGTGACCGAGCTCCGCGAAAAACGGATCCGCATCTTCTTCAAAAACTCCTTTGCGTTCGGAGGCATCAACGCCTCCCTGATCTGCAAGCTCAACGTATAACAAACTTTCCCCGGAAGGAACCAAAATATGAACCTGACACGCGACGAAATCATCGAGGCCGTCAACGGCGCCCTCGTCAATGAAATGGAACTCGACCCCGCCGACCTCGCACCCGACAAGACCTTCTTCGAAGACCTCGGGCTCGACAGCCTCGACATGGTCGACCTCATGATCGGACTCCAGCGCAAATTCGGCATCTCTCTCCGCGAAAACGAGGAGATCAAACAGGTCCGCACCCTCGGAGACGTCTACGATTTCTTCGAGAAGAACCAGGCGATGCTCACCGCCCAGGCGGAGGCCGCGAAAGCCGCCGCGCAGGCCGCACAATCCCAGCCGCCGAAGGAATAACCCCTTTCCCACCGCCTTTTTCCGCCCGCCCGGCAGGAGCCGAAGATGTTCTCCCTGATCGTCTACACGCACATGGTCGTTTGCATTCTCCTCTACTGCATTCTGGCCTCGCCGTTTTTTCTGATCGCGGGGATATTCTGCCTTCTCACCGGCAGGCCGTTCAACGTCGCGGTCCTGAAATTCATCCGCACGTTCGGCCGCTTCATGATCCGCTGCTGGTACAGCGTCTACGTCCCGGTCCGCCTCGACGATTTCTCCGGCGGCGCGAACCACGGCATCTTCATCGTGAACCACCGGTCGTCCTCCGACCCGTTCCTGGTCTCCATCATCCCCGCCGCGGGCGCCGCCATGGCCGCGGCAAAGGGCTGGGCACTCCACATGCCGTTCTTCGGCGTCTTCGCGCGGATGGGCGGCTTCATCGACGTGAACAACCTCACCTACGAGCAGATCGTGGAGCAGACGCGCCGCGCCCTGAGCAATTCCGGCACCATCTACGTCTTCCCGGAGGGCACACGGTCCGGCTCCCGCGTCATGGCGCCCTTCCACAGCGCGTTCTTCCGCGCCGCGAAGGAGCTCGGCGCGCCGCTGATCCCGGTCGCCATCGCCGGCAACGAACACTGCCCCGAACGTTCCTTCCGCATGCGCCCCGGCCGCGTCATCATGCGCGTCCTGAAGCCGATCCCGCCGGAACGCATCGCATCCGAGCCGCATTTCCGCATCCAGCGGGAGGTCCACCGCATCCTCGAGGAGGAGACCGCCGCGCTGGACCGCGAGATCGACGCGTGGAAACAGGAACGCCGCTATCCGTTTTTTCTTTCTTCCGCAAAATCTACTTGAACATACCAATACCGTTTTCAGAAGGGAAACCATTCATCATGACCGATCCCAACGCTCCGAAATCCGAAAAACCGCCCATCCCGCACGACGAACTGCGGAAAAAACTGCCCTTCCCCGCCTCCGGACTGCTCCCGCACGGCGAGCCATTCGCGCTGGTCGACACGATCCTGGAAGAATGGGACCAGGGCGGGATCACGTCCTCCGTGGTGCATCCCGACCATCCGCTCCTCGCGGCCGACGGGACCGTCGGGGCCGAGACGCTCATCGAATACGCCGCCCAGTCCTGCGCCGCGCTGGACGCCTTCCAGCGGCAGGACAAGTCTTTCGGCGGGCTTCTGGTGGAGGTCGTCGACTCCAAGTACACCATGCTTCCCCGCGTCGGCGACACCGTGAAAGTCACCATCAACGTCCAGTACGACCTCGGCAAATGGCGCGGCATCGCATATCAGACTACCGTCAACGGGAAACCCGCCGCCGAAGGCAGCCTCAAGTTATGTATCATCAACGAACAGTAAGGGCGTCGAAGATCCGCCGCTTTCTGTTTTTGTTGGCGGCTCCGCTCCTTGTTTTCCTGTCTTCCGCCTCCCTCTCCGCGGAGGAGGCTTCCGTGCAGACGGACGGGGAAACGCAGGGGACCGGGGACGCCGGCATGGCGGAGATCCTGTCGAACATCGCGAACTTCAGGACGCTCCGCACGAAATTCGTTCAGACGAAACATCTCAAGTCGTTTAAGAAGCCCATGGTCCTGAACGGCGAACTCTGTCTCGACCGCCCCGGCAAACGCTTCGCATGGCACGTCGAAAAACCGCTCCGATACTCCTGCGTCATCGCGGACGGCAAGCTCACGCAGTGGGACGAAGACTCCGGCAAGACCGTCTCCGTACCGTTCTCCAAGTACCCCATGCTGGAAATGCTTTCGGACGCCATGACGGCGTTCGCGTCCGGCGATCTGAAGGCGCTGGAAAAGGATTTCGAGGCGGCTCCGGGCAAGGACGGCGCGATCGTGCTGAAGCCGCGTTCCGAACGCTTCGCCGCCTCGCTTATCACCGAAGTCGAACTCTCGCTCGACGACACGAAAACGAAGATCGTGAAGGTCCGCGCATCCGAAAAAAACGGCGACGTGACCGAGCTCGTCTACTCGGATTCCGTTTTCGACTCCGACATCCCGGATACACTCTGGCAGGCGAAACAGAAATGAAACACCTCCTTCGGCGCGTCATACTGTTCGGTCTGCGGCGCCCGGTCCTTGCGGCGCTCCTGTCTCTTCTCGCGCTTGCGCTCGCCGCCCTCCCGCTCTTCTTCGCCTCCTTCAGCGCAGACATCACGCGCATGCTCCCCTCCGGCAGCAGGTCCGAACAGGAATGCGCCGTTCTCCTGAACTCCGGCCTGTTCAACCAATCCGCCGTCCTGTTCACCGCGGACACGGAAGACCGGCTCGACGCCGCATCCGCGGAGATCGACCGCATCGCCGACGAGATCGCGTCCGTGCCCGGCGTGACGCGCGTCGACAACCGTTTCCTGCCAAACGACCTCGCCGCCACCCTCGCTTCCTTCCAGGAATGGATCCCGCAGTTCCAGCCGTTTTCCGAACTTGATCCCGCCGGGATCGTTTTCGCTGTCAAACGAAAGATCCTGCTCGGCGGATTCGCCTCGCTCGTGCTTGCCGACCCGACCGGATTCGCCGCATCGAAACTTGCCACGCTCGAACAATTCCGTTCCGCCTCGTCGTTCCGCCTGAAAGACGGCGAAACCGCCATCGTCTCCCCGGATGGCCTGCATCGGCTGCTTCTGCTCGAAACGGATGTCTCCGCGGCAGACACGACGGGCGGACGGCGGCTCATGGGCGACCTCGAAAGCATCCTCGCGAACCACCCGATATCCGGCATCCGCGCCGACCTCCTGCTCGCCCACGCGCACTCCATCGAAAACGAGCGTGTCATCAAGTCGGACGTGAAGCTCGCGTGCATCCTGTCGATCCTCTTCTTCCTGCCCGCGGTCCTGCTGCTTTTCCGCCGCGACCTGCGCGCGCTGGCGATCCCGGTCTTCCCGGCAGTCGTCTCGCTCGCCGCCGTTGGACTCCTCGCGATCCCCGGCGAACCCGTCCTGCTCTTCGTGACGGCCACCGGCGGGCTCGTGATCGGGCTGGCGGTCGACTACGGCGTGCATGTGTACATGACCATGCAGACGCCCTGCTCCGTGCGACGCCTGATCCGCATCGCGCCCTCCCTGCTGACGGGCGCGGCGACCTCGGCGGCCGTGTTCCTCCTGCTCGCGCTGACGCCGATCCCGGGCGTACGGCAGTTCGGCGTGTTCATCGGGATCAGCCTGCTCGCCAGCCTGTTCCTCACGCTCCTGCTGTTCCCGTCCGTCCTCATCCGCACGAAGGCGCCCCTGCCGAAGCCGCGCCCGCTGAAGACGTTCTCCCCGAAGCTCGCATGCGGCATCTGCTTCGGCCTGATGGCGCTCTTCGGCGTCCTCGCGGCCCTGCGGCTCACCGTCCGCACCGATCTCCGCCAGTTCGACGCCGCGCAGGAGAAGCTCAGCGAAACGGCGGACGCGGTGGAACGCCTCTTTCTCGACGGCCCGGCGCAGGGCGTACTGGCTGTGCCCGGCAAGGATGCGAACACAGTGCTGATGTCCGCCAGCCTGATCTGCGATACTTTTCTCAAATTGGATCCCGGGCTCGAGGGCAGGATCTTCTCCCCGTCTTTCCTGATCCCGCCGCCGTTCGACGTGACGAAAAGTATTCGGGAGATCAATCTCTCTTCCTGGCGCGAAAATTTCGATTACGACAAATTCGCGGAATCGCTCCGCGCCGCCGCGGAAAAGGAAGGCTTCGAGCCGGACGCCTTCGATCCCTATCTCGCTTCGCTCAAACGCGGCATCGAATCGCCCGACCTTGTTTCCTATCCCGAAGTCTTTGCGCCCGTGCTGAACCGCATCCTGCGCCCGGCGGCGGACGGCAACGGCTGGTATGCGGCGATCTTTCTGCCGCAGTCGGCCCTCGCCAGGCATCGCCCCGGAGTCGGAAACAGGCAGCCTGTCCCGTACGACATCTTAGGAGCCGTCGCCATATCCCGCACGGACATCCCCGCGCAGATCGTATCCGACATGAAGTCCGCCGCGACGCTCCCCGTGATCCTCGCCGTGCTCTCGGTCTTCGCGATTGCGTTCCTCTTCTTCCGCAGCGTCCGCGACAGCCTCTGCGCGATGATCCCGGTGGCGGCGGCCCTGCTGACCGTCTGCGCCGTCTACGCGCTCTGCGGCAAGCCGCTGAACCTCGCCGCCGAGATCTCGCTCGTGCTGCTCTCCGGCCTCGCCATCGACTACGGCGTCTTCGTGATCGGCAGCGAACGTTCCGCCTCGAATTCGTACGTCTTCCGCGCGATCACCGCCTCCGCGGTCACGACCGCCGCCGGCGGCCTCACCATCGCGTTCGCGGGGCATCCGCTCCTGCACGAAGCCGGGTTCGCGCTGATCCCCGGCGTGCTCGCCGCCTGGGGTGTCGCCGTGCTGCTTCTGCCGTCCATCCGCCGCGGATTCGCGGCGCAAACCAAACCCGTTTCGCCCGGGCTCAAGACGCTTCTTCTCGCGGTCACCCCCGTATTCCTCCTGTTCGCCTCGTCCGCGTGCCGTTCCCTGCCCTACGATTACGAACCGGTCCCGCCCCTGACGGAAACGGATTGGCCGCTCTACCGCGACGCGGTCCAGCCGCCGGCCGCCCCGATGCAGCCGTTCGCGTTCCAGGGCAAAGTCACCATCGAATACAAGTTCTTCTCCCAGGCCACGCTCTGCGCCGTCTCCTACGACGAATCCGGCGAGCTGCGCGTCGCGGCGTTCTCCCCGTCCGGCGGCAAGCTCTTCGAACTGGCGGGCACGGCGGATGCCCTGGCGGATTTCTGGTTCGTGCCGTTCGACATCCTGGACGGCCACGAAAAAGAGGCGGCGGGATTCATCCTGGAGGATTTCTTCAACATCTTCAGCCATCTGGAACCGTGGCGCGGCGCAAAAGCCGGGGCGACGGAAACAATCGACGACGGCAAAAAGATCATCCGCCGGGAAACCTCCGGGGACGACGGCGGAGAGCTTGTCAGCGAGTTTTGGGGACCGAAATTGCCCGTAATGAACAAATATTACTTTAAAAACGAAAGTATCGACTGGCAATCCTGGTATTTTCGGTATATCGTAAAAGATACGGTTATTTTTCCCGAAATCATCGTATACGACAATAATAAACACGGATACCGCCTTATCCTGTCGGTATCGGATTACTTCGAGGACAGCGAATCATGACCATCTGGGATGAAATCGACTCCATCTACAATCAGGCCGGAGAGAACGGAGAAGGCCCCTGCACGTTCTCCGTCCCCGTCACGTTTTCCGGCTACCGCGGACACTTCCCCGGCAATCCGATCCTGCCCGGGATCGTCCAGCTCTCCTTCATCCGCCGCCTGGCGGAACGCCGCCTCGGGCGTCCGCTCCGTCTCGCAGGCGTGCGCCGCATCAAGTACCTGCGCCTGATCACGCCGGACATGCCGGTGACGCTTTCGCTGGAGCTCGAGCCGGTCGAGGGCGAAGGCACCTGGGCCGCGAACGCATCTCTCCTGAACGCGGAAGGCGGACGCGTCTCCGCGGCAAAACTGTTCTTCGCGCCCAAAGAAAGTGCATCATGAGACACCCCGAGTTCAAGCAATATTTTGAACGCAAACCCGGTGACCCGCCGCCGCTCGAAGTCAGCGTCACGCGCCGTCTCCAGTTCAGTGAGTCCGACCCCCTGAAGATCGCCTGGCACGGCAACTATGCCAGGTTCTTCGAGGCCGCCTACACCGAGCTTTCGCACAGCTTCGGGTTCGACAACGACTGTCTTGAGCGGGAGCACGTCTCCGCGCTCTTCTACCACGACGAATACGACTACCGCATCCCGCTCCCCTGCGACGCCCTCTTCCACACCTCGGCCGCGCTCATCTGGACCGATGCTCCGCGCATCAACATCGAGTACGCCGTGCGCATGGAGGACGGCCGCGTCGCCGCCGCCGGATGCACCACGCAGGTCTTCATCGACGCCCGCGACTTCACGCCGCTGTGGCACATCCCGCTCTTCTGGGAGGAATTCCTGAAGCGCTGGAAGGAGGGAGCATACCACCATGGATGACCGCACTCCCGTCATCGTCGACTGCGACCTGTACACCGCGTTCGGACCCGGCGTGGAAGCCTGCTGGAACGGGCTTCTGCAGAACCATGCCGCGTTTTCCGACTGCTCCAGGTTCCACAACGAGAAATTCTCCACTGCCCTCGCGGCCATGGCGCCCGGCGCCGAGGTCAACGGCACGGAGGAGATCCCCGGATTCTTCCTGGACTACCTCTCCGCGACCGCGAAGAAGATGCCGCGCGACTCCGAGCTTTTCCTCGCCAGCACCGTCGGCGAGATCGAATACATCGACAATCCCGAACGCCGCTGCACCTGCGACATGCTGCTGGAACGCGCGCTGAAGGTCTGCGACAAGGAGCACGGGCGCATCGTTTCCGCCGCCTGCGCGTCCTCGAACTCCGCCTTCGTTTCGCTCGCCCGCCACATCCGCAGCGGCCGCCTCGACTCCGCGGTCGTGATCGGCACCGACTACGTCAGCGAATTCATCTTCTCCGGCTTCGCCACGCTGCGCGCCCTGGCCCGCACGATCGCACGTCCGTACGACCGCAACCGCGACGGGCTCCTGCTCGGCGACGCCGCGTCCATCGTGAACATCTGCTCCGCGAAGAAGGCCGCCGAACTCGGCCTGAAGCCGCGCGCGGTGCTGACGTCCGGCGGAATGAGCTGCGACGCGGTCCACATCACCGCGCCCATGCCGCACGGCGAGGCGCTTTCCGAAGCCATCGGACACGCACTGGATGAAGCCGGGCTCACCCCGGACGACATCGGCGCCGTGATCGGGCACGGGACCGGAACGCGCTACAACGACGACATGGAGATCCAGGCCATCCACCGGAACTTCGGCGACCGCTCCGTGCCAATGCTCTCCGTGAAGGGCGCTTGCGGGCACACGCTCGCGGGCGCGGGCCTCGTGGAGGCCGTCGTCGGGGTCCGTATGCTGGAGACCGGGCTGATCCCGCCCCAGACTTCCCTGCTCACTCCCGAGCCGGAGGCCGCCCGCTACGTCTCCACCGAAATCCGCAAACTCGAAAAGCCGCGCGTTCTGTGCATGAACTCCGGGTTCGGAGGCCTGAACGCCGTCATCATCCTGGAGGCCGTATCATGAACCGCGCGTATCCCTGGCACATCATCGGCGGCGTCACGGTCGAAGGGCTTTCGTTCCGCACCTGGCGCCGCGGCATCGTCTGCACGGCGGAGGACACGCAGGACGCCAAGGCGAAAGTCTCGTCCGTTCAGGACGACTTCCCGCACGTCTACGGCCTCGACAACTTCCGGCGCGGCGATGCGAAAGTCCGCACCTACATCCTGGCCGCCGTCCTCGCGCATCGCGACGCGGAGGTCGATGCCGTCCGCGGGACCGCCATTATCGATTTCGGCCGGCAGGGCTGCCACGAACAGAACCTGGACTATTTCAACGACTACCGCGAGCACGGACGCCATCTCGGGCGCGGTCACCTTTTCGTCGGGACGCTCCCGACCACGCCCCCCTGCGAGGCGGCGATCTCCCTCAAGCTCACCGGGCCGTGCTTCTACATGGATGCGTTCGACCGCTGGCCCGTCCTCTGGGACGAGGTCACCAACTTCTTCGAGATGCCGAGCATCCGGCGCGTCATGGTCTGCCGCTACGGATCGGGCAAACTGACCGTTCTGCTGGCGGAATCCGGCGGCCCGATGGAGATCCCGGACGATTCCGATCCCGAAACCCTCGCCCGGCGCATCTTCCGCGCGGAATGACACCGGGGGGATGATCTCATGCGCTGCTGCTGCGTGATCCCCGTCTTCAACCATGCGTCCACGGCCCCGTCCGTGATCGAGCGGACGCGCGCCGTCATGCCCGACGTCCTCGTGATCGACGACGGTTCGGAGGACGTCGACCTGGCGGAGCTCTACGCGGGCACCGGCGTCGAGGTCATACGGCATCCGCACAACATGGGAAAAGGCGCGGCGCTCCTCACCGCCATCCGCACGCTCGCCCCGCGCGGCTACGACTACATGATCACGCTCGACGCCGACGACCAGCACGACCCGGAGGACATCCCGAGGTTCCTGCCGCTGCTGGAACGCAACGACTGGACGCTCGTCGCCGGAGTCCGCGATTTCTCCGTGCCGAACGTCCCGGGCAGGAGCAAATTCGGCCGCGCCTTCTCCAACTTCTGGTTCCTCGTCGAAACCGGCAAAAAGATCTCCGACTCCCAGAGCGGATTCCGCGCGTACCCGCTCCAATACGTCTCGCGGATCCGGTGCTCCTCGCTCCATTACACGTTCGAGACCGAGCTGCTCACGCGCTGCATGTGGGCGGGGCTCGAGCTTGCCGAGGTCCCGATCTCCACGCATTACGACCCGCCCGGGGAACGCGTCTCGCATTTCCATCCCGTCCGCGACAACTGGCGCATGACCTGGCTCCATACGCGCCTCGTGTTCCGCCGCCTCGTCCCGTTCGGCGTCAGGAAACTCCGGGAGACGCCCCGCGAATACCCGTGCCTGTGGAAGCCGAAGGAGCTCTGGGCCTGGCTCGTGAAGGAAAATACATCCTCGCTCGGGCTCGCGTTCTCCGCGTTCGTCGGCGCGCTCCTCGCCGTATACCCCACCTACGGGTTCTGCACGATTCTGATCCTCTACGTCGCCACGCGCCTCCACCTCAACAAAGCCATGGCGGTCATGGCGCAGAATCCATTCATGCCGCCGGTCTGCCCGGTCCTCTGCATCGAACTCGGCTATTTCCTGCGGCACGGCAGATTTCTGCTCCCGGAGGACCTGAATTTCCACAGTACGGTCCGCGAGATCCATCTGCGCTGGTTCGAATGGCTTCTCGGCAGCATCGTCCTCGCCCCGGTGTTCGCCGCGACATTCGCCGTCATCGTCTACCTCGCCGCCGAACTCTGCCGCGCGATCATCCGCAGAAAGGGCGCACGTATATGAACGGCGCATCCGCGGCACGGCAGCCCGCCGCAAACCTGAGCGACACGCGCAGGAACAAGCTCGGATCCGCGATCCTTCGCGGGATCCTGTCCCTCTTCGGCCCTGCCGCCGCGTGCTTCCTCGTCAAGTTCATCGCGCTCGTCTATGCGCTCACGGACCGGCAGGCCGAACAGCGCGCCCTGCCCTACCTGAAGCACCGTTTCCCGGAGGCAAAGGGTCTCCGCATGAAACGCCATGTCTGGCGTCTCTTCACGGCCCAGGGGGAGGCGCTCATCATGGCGCTGGCGCTGGCCGACGGACAGGCGAAGGTGTGCGAACGCAACCCCGAAGTCTTCACCCCGCTCCGGGATGCTCCCGGCGGGCTCGTCTTCCTCTGCTCGCATTTCGGCGCGTGGCAGGCCGCCATGCACTGCGTGAACGCCGGGGACCGCCGGGTCGCGTTCGTCGCGAAACCGGACCGCAACGCCGACGTCGACAAAAGCCGCGCGTTCAACGGCGGGGAAACCGCGCCGATGCACATCATCGACACCGCGGGCGCTTTCGGCGGACTGCTGGAGGCGTTCGAAGTGCTCGAATCGGGCGGCGCGGTCGGCCTGATGGGCGACCGCTGCCTGGAACACGACGCCGTGCCGGTGCGTTTCTTCGGCGGGACCGCGCATTTCCCCGCGGCGGCCTTTTTCCTGGCGGCCAGGGCGCATGCCCCGGTCGTGCCGTTCTTCCTGACGCGCGGCGATTCCTACCGCGAACTCCGTCTCGAATTCGCCCCCGTCGTGCGTCCGGCGCGCCCGGCCCGCGGCGGGATCAAATTCCAGGCGGACGTCCAGCTTTATGCCGATGCGCTCGAACGCATGGCAATGGAGCATCCTTACGACTGTTTCCTCTTCGAAAACGTATGGGAGGCCCGCACATGATCTACAGAATGCCTTTCGATCCCGTCATAACGGGGTTCGCGCATCTTTCCTGCGCCGGATCGACCGACGCCGAGGCGCTGGCGCTGTTCCGGGGCGAACGCGCACCCGAAACGCCGCGAAGCGCATGCTCCGTGATCGACTCGGCCATCCGGGACCAGGTATTCTACCTTGATTCCTTTCAGTCCGGGCCGGAAGGTCTGCGCACGCTCGCCATGATCCGCGCAACCGTTTCACGGGCATTGGACGCCGCAGGGCTCACGCCCGGCATGCTGCGCGGGTCCGCGACCGGCTGTGTGGTCGGCACGACCATCGCCCACCAGTTCACGGAGACCCCCTACTACTTGCGTCTGCGCGAGGACCCGGACACGGAGGAAAACGGACCGGCGCAACGCTTCCTGGACTCCAATCCGGCGGAGACGGTCGCCCGCGAATACGGCCTGTCCGGCCCCGTCTACACGGTCTCCAATGCGTGCTCCTCCGGCGCGGACGCCATGTCCATCGCCGCGCTCTGCCTCCTCTCCGGCCAGTGCGAACGCATGATCGTGATCGGAGCGGACGAGCTTCACCGCACCCCAGTCGCAGGATTCCACGTCCTCGGCGTGACCTCGCCGTTCCCGTGCCGTCCGTTCGACTCCGCGCGCGCCGGGCTGAATCTCGGGGAAGGCGCGGGCGTCCTGATCCTGGAAACGCCCGAATGCGCCGGAAAACGCGGAAAGAAGTCGGAGTTTGCATTATGCGGGTTCGGTATGTCCTGCGACGCATCCCACATCACGGCCCCGGACGCGACCGGAGGCGGCATGAAACGCGCGTTCCGGGACGCCCTGCTCCGCGCCGGACTCTCGCTCGGCGACGTCGCGTTCATCAACGCCCACGGCACCGGCACCGTCCTGAACGACCAATGCGAGACCGCGGCGTTCGCCGGACTGGCGGAGGAAACCGGAGCCGCCGCCCCGCCGCCGTTCCTCTCCACGAAACGTTTCACCGGGCACACGCTCGGCGCCGCCGGCACGCTCGAATTCATTTTCACCATGCTCATGCTGCGGGACGGCATGGTCCCGGCGAGTCCGGGCTGCAAGACGCCGGACCCCGCGCTCGCATGCGCCCCTCTGACCTCGCCACTGCATCTCCCCTTCGGCACGCGCTTCGCGGCATCGACCTCTCTGGCGTTCGGCGGCACGGATGCCGTCCTCATCGCGGAAAGGATAGACTGAACCATGTCGCTCCGTCTGCTCGCTTCTTCGTTCACCGCCCCCGGTGCCGACCTGCGCTGGGATGATGAATTCCTCCGCGCCGAACGCTCCCGCCTCGGGCTCGGGCGGCGCACCGACCGCATGACTGCCGCCGTCCTCTCCGCGCTCGACCGGCTCGAAGGACGACCCGGCGACGCCCCTCTGGTCTTCGGCAGCATGCTCGGCGTGCAGAGCCGCATCACGGCGCTCCAGAACGACCTGATCGACTTCCCCGAGGACCAGATCGGCCCCGTGTCGTTCTCCTGCTCCGTGCACAATGCCGTCCCGGGCGCCGCGGCGATCCGTTTCGGCATGAAGGTCCCCGTCTTCTCCCTCGCCGGATTCGACCGGCTCCACGAACGTGCCTTCCGGCTCGCCGACGCGATCCTCTCCGCCGGGGACGCCGAACATGCGATCGTGATCCTGACGGAGGAACGTTCTCCCTTCGCCGAACGCGCGATGAAGTTGTCCGGCCTCGAACCGATGGAGTTCGCCGCGGTCTTCCTGCTGGAGCACGCCGGCGCGGACGATCCATGCGCATGGCCCGGCCCGCCGCCGGACCTCAGTTATTTCCGGTGGATCGGGAGCCTCTTATCAAACTGACGCTCCGGGCCGCGGCAGCCCTCAGGCGCGCCGCCAGATAGTATCCGTCCGAGAAACACCGCCCGAATCCGTGCTCCAGCAGGATCCTCCGCACCTCGGATGCGGTATCCCGCCTGTGCACCGTGCTGGCGCCGCCCAGCGCGAAATCCGTGATCTCCTGATTTATGAACCGGAACACCGCGCCGGACTCCTTCGCGCGCAGGAACAAGTCCAGATCGGCACAGATCGGCCACCGGATGTCGAATCCGCCAAGCCGTTCCAGCAGGGACCGGCGGATCGCAGTCGCCGGGTGGAAGATCCGAGCCCCGCAGAACGACGACATTCCATGCGGCGGACGGTATTTCCGGCCGTTCACGCGGATGCACCCGTGCAGGATGTCCGTATCGGGGTTCCCGCGCAGCACGCGCATCATTTCCTCCGGCGCGCCGGGCAGATACCGGTCGTCGGCGTTCAGAAACATCACATAATCTCCGTGCGCGGCCGCCCATCCCTGGTTCATGGCGTCGTAGATTCCCCGGTCGGGCGACTGCACGACGACCGCATCCGGCCGGATCCCGCGGACGATCCCGCAGGTCCCGTCCGTGGACCCCGCGTCTTTCAGGATGTACTCGACGTCCGGTTGCCGTCCGACGGATTCCGCAGCGCGCGCCACGGTCGCGGAGGCATTTTTGGTAACGGTTACGATGGAGAGAAGCATGTTCGGTTTCCTGTGTTTTCTGCCCGAATAATATCGCACATATCCGCATAAAATCAAGCCTGTTTCCGCTTTTTTGTTTGAAATCCTCCTTCCGCCGTGGTATTATATTATCGGTTCAGGAATGCCCCTGCCCGACGGCACGGGGCCCCGCAGCCGCACTTCGCCCCGTCCACCCCGTTCGATTTTCAGCATGAGTCTCCGAGACAGTTACATCCACACCCTCCACGCCTGCAACATCAGCTACGTCACGCAGGCCATCGTCAACGACTTCGCGCCGCTGCTTTTCCTGTGGTTCCGGAAGAACTATGCCCTTGAGCTCGGACAGCTCTCGTTTCTCCTCATCGGCAACTTCTGGCTCCAGATGTGCGTGGCGTTCGCCTGCGCCAAGCTCGCCGACAGGCTTTCCTACCGCGTCACGCTCGTCGCCGGGCAGTTCTGCTCGGCCGCCGGGCTCGCGCTCATGACCGTCCTGCCGGGGCTTCTCCCGAGCCCGCTCGCCGGACTGACCTGCGCGGCCGCACTGTACGCGGTCGGGGGCGGCGTGGTGGAGGCGGTCACCAGTCCGGTCGTCGAGGCGTGCCCGTTCAAACGCAAGGCCGCCGCGATGAGCCTGGTCCATTCGTTCTACTGCTGGGGGCAGATGATCGTCGTGCTCGGGTCGACGCTCTTTTTCCATTTCTTCGGGCTGGACAACTGGCGCCTGCTCGCGCTGGTCTGGGCAGCCGTCCCGCTCCTCGACGGCATCTACTTCCTGTTCGTGCCGATGCGGCCGCTGATCGCCGGCAACGCAAAGGGACTCGGTTTTTCCGGGCTCTTCAAGCTCCCCGTCTTCTGGCTCATGGCCGTAATGATGCTCTGCGCGGGCGCGTCCGAACACTGCATGAACCAGTGGGCATCGTCATTCGCGGAATCCGCCCTGCATGTGAGCAAGAGCACCGGCGACCTGGCAGGGCCGTGTCTCTTCGCGCTCCTCATGGGGCTTTCCCGTACGCTCTATGCAGCTTTCAGCACGCGCCTCAACCTCATCAACTGCCTCATCACGAGCTGCGTTCTCAGTATCATCGCCTATCTCGTCGCGGTCTTCGCACCCTGCCCGGCGCTCGCGCTCGCCGGATGCGCCCTCTGCGGCTGGGCGGCCGGCATCCTCTGGGCGGGCGTCTTCAGCTCGGCGTCCGTCGCGATCCCGCTCGGCGGCACTGCCATGTTCGCGCTGCTCGCCCTGCCCGGCGACTTCGGCTGCGGGCTCGGGCCGGTGTACGTCGGGACGATCGCCTCCTTCTTCGGCGACGACCTGAAAGCCGGGCTGCTCGCGGCGGCGTTCTTCCCCGCATTGATGCTCGCCTGCCTCATCTGCTACAAGTACGGCTACCTGCCCCGCCACAAGGAAATCGCGTCCCGCGGCATCCCGGAAGGCTGAAGCATTCGTTTCATCTTTTTCAAGTCCGGTTTCCGATTTTTCTTCCGAAAAAATCCTTCGGGACTAAACAATCATTTATCTTGTTGATTTCCAACGAGATTCCATTCTTTTCCCGTGCCATGCGGGATGTGTCATTTTGACGCAAAAGTCAATGCAAATACGCCCCTGATTTTTTTTTATAAAAATTTTCCGTTTTGGCATTGCATTTATCAAGGGATTGATTATATTATACCGGAACACCACAAGATGTTGTGGTTTTCATTTGTTTTAACACCATTATTCATCTTTCCCTGCTCAAATGAACGCCGACTCCCGTTTTGGACTGCAAAAGCTCACCTTGCTCGATTACCCCGGCAAGGTCGCGTGCACCATTTTTCTGCACGGATGCAACTTCCGCTGTCCGTTCTGCCACAATGCCTCGCTCGTGGTGGTCCCGCAGGACCAGTCCGCCATGATCTCGTTCGACGAGCTGAAGGACTTCCTGTCGAAACGGGGAAAGATCCTGGACGGCGCGTGCATCACGGGCGGCGAACCGATGCTCCGTCCCGACCTCGCCGACCTGCTGGAACTCCTGCGTTCCTGCGGACTGCTGATCAAGCTCGACACGAACGGCTCCTTCCCCGACCGCCTGCAGGACGTCGTGGAGCGCCGCCTCGTGGACGCAGTGGCGATGGACGTGAAGAACACCTACGCCAAGTACGACGAGACGGTCGGCGTGTCCGGCATGGCCGACCGGGTGAAAGAGAGCGCGGCCTACCTCAGGAGCGCCCCGCTGGATTACTACGAACTCCGCACGACGGTCGTCCGCCAGTTCCACACCGTGGACGACCTGGCGGAGCTCGCCTGCGAGCATGCCGGCGCAACGCATTATTTCCTCCAGAAGTTCAAGGACTCCGGCGACCTGCTCGGCGCAGGGCTGAGCGCGATGCCGGACGACGAAATGGCGCGCGCGCTGGAGGCCGTGCGGGAGTTCATCCCGAACGCGCAGCTCCGCGGCGTCGACGCCCCCGAAACGGATTCCTGATCATTTTCCATTTTATCCAATATAACATTTTCAAACACAGAAGAGGTCACCAAACATGTATCAAGTCCAGAAACGCAACGGCAAAGTCATCGACTTCGACATCCAGAAGATTTCGAACGCGATCAAACTGGCTTTCGAGGCGCAGGAGAAAAACTACCATCCGTCCGTCATCGATTTCCTCGCGCTGAAGGTCACCGCCGAATTCGAGCCGAAGATCAAGGAGGGCCTGATCGCCGTCGAGGACATCCAGGACTGCGTGGAATCCGTGCTCGTGCAGGCCGGCTACGCGGACGTCGCGAAAGCCTACATCCTGTACCGCCGCCAGCGTGAAAAACTCCGCAACACCGCCAACACGATCATCGACTTCAAGACCACCATCGACGACTACCTGAAGATCAACGACTGGCGCGTGAAGGAAAACTCCACCGTCACCTATTCCGTCGGCGGACTCATCCTCTCCAACTCCGGCGCGCTCACCGCCAACTACTGGCTCTCCGAGATCTACGACGACGAGATCGCGAACGCCCACCGCAACGCCGACCTCCATCTGCACGACCTCTCCATGCTCACCGGCTACTGCGCCGGCTGGTCCCTCAAGCAGCTCATCCAGGAAGGCCTCGGCGGCGTCCCCGGCAAGATCACCAGCGCCCCCGCGTCCCACCTCGCCACCCTCTGCAACCAGATGGTGAACTTCCTCGGCATCATGCAGAACGAATGGGCGGGCGCACAGGCGTTCTCCTCCTTCGACACCTACCTCGCGCCGTTCGTGAAGGTCGACAACCTCAACTACGACCAGGTCAAGAAGTGCATCGAGTCCTTCATCTTCGGCGTGAACACCCCGTCCCGCTGGGGCACCCAGGCGCCCTTCTCCAACATCACGCTTGACTGGACCGTGCCGAACGACCTCGCCGAGCTCCCCGCCATCGTCGGCGGCAAGGAAATGCCGTTCAAGTACAAGGACTGCAAGGCGGAAATGGACCTCATCAACAAGGCGTTCATCGAAACCATGATCGAAGGCGACGCCAACGGACGCGGATTCCAGTACCCGATCCCGACCTACTCCATCACCCGCGACTTCGACTGGAGCGAGACCGAGAACAACCGCCTCCTCTTCGAAATGACCTCCAAGTACGGCACCCCGTATTTCTCCAACTACGTGAACAGCGACATGGAGCCGAGCGACATCCGCAGCATGTGCTGCCGCCTCCGCCTCGACCTCCGCGAGCTCCGCAAGAAATCCGGCGGCTTCTTCGGCAGCGGCGAAAGCACCGGCAGCATCGGCGTCGTGACCATCAATATGCCGCGCATCGCCTACCTCGCCGCGGACGAGGACGACTTCTACAAGAGGCTCGACCACATGATGGACGTCGCCGCGCGTTCGCTGAAGGTAAAACGCCAGGTCATCACGCGCCTCCTCGACGAAGGCCTCTATCCGTACACGAAGCGTTACCTCGGCAAGTTCGACAACCACTTCTCCACCATCGGACTGGTCGGCATGAACGAGGCGTGCCTCAACGCCAAGTGGATCCGCCGCGACCTCACCGACCCCGTCGCGCAGGAGTTCACCGCGAACGTCCTCAACCACATGCGCGAACGCCTCTCCGACTACCAGGAGAAGTACGGCGACCTGTACAACCTCGAAGCCACGCCCGCCGAGTCCACCGCCTACCGCCTCGCCAAGCACGACCGCAAGCGCTTCCCCGAGATCATCACGGCCTCCAAGGGCGACGACGACACCCCGTACTACACGAACAGCTCCCACCTCCCCGTCGGATACACGGACGACATCTTCTCCGCCCTCGACATCCAGGACAAGCTCCAGACCCTCTACACCTCCGGCACCGTCTTCCACGCCTTCCTCGGCGAGAAGCTCCCCGACTGGAAGAGCGCCGCGAACCTCGTCCGCAAGATCGCCGAGAACTACCGCCTCCCGTACTACACCCTCTCCCCGACCTACTCCGTCTGCAAGAACCACGGCTACATCTCCGGCGAAAAGGAGACCTGCTCCAAGTGCGGCGAGAAGACCGAGGTCTACAGCCGCATCACCGGCTACTACCGTCCCGTCCAGAACTGGAACGACGGCAAGTCCCAGGAGTACAAGGACCGCAAGACCTACGACATCGGCAAGTCCATGCACCACACCGTCAAGCACCATGAAGGCCCCGCGCATGCGGACCCGGCGCACCCCGTCGAGACTGCCGCACCGGCGTCCGCGGGCGCTCAGGACCGCATCATCCTCTTCGCCACCAGCACCTGCCCGAACTGCAAGATGGCGAAGCGCTTCCTCGACCAGGCCGCAATCCGCTACGACGTCATCCTCGCCAACGAGGACATCGCCTCCACCGACCTCTACGGCATCCGCCAGGCGCCCACGCTCGTCGTCGTCCGCGGCGGCAAGATGGAGAAGTTCGAGAACGTCTCCAACATCCGCCGCTTCATCGAAGAATCCGCCGCCGTGGCCCTGTAACGGAAAGGAGCGGTTTCCGGCATGATCGACATCCTCATCATCGGAGCCGGGCCCGCCGGCCTCACCGCCGCCGTCTATGCACGGCGCGCGGGCCGGTCGGTCCTGATCCTGGAACGCGAATCCTTCGGCGGGCAGATCGTGTATTCGCCCAAGGTCGAGAACTACCCCGGATTCCTCGCGCTTTCCGGCAGCGAGTTCGGCGAAAAGCTCGTCGACCAGGCGATCCACCACGGCGCGGAACTGGAGCTCGACGAGGTCACCGCCATCCAGGACAACGGCAAGATCAAGTCCATCCTCACCAAGCGGACGCAGTACCTCTGCAAATCCGTCATCGTCGCCGCCGGATCCCGCCACAGGCCGCTCGGGCTCCCGCGCGAAGACGAGCTCGTCGGGCACGGCATCTCCTACTGCGCGCTCTGCGACGGAGATTTCTACAAGGGCAAGGACATCGCCGTCATCGGCGGCGGCAACACCGCGCTCCAGGACGCCGTGCTCCTCTCCGAAACCGCGAAATCCGTCACGATCGTCCAGAACCTTCCCAAGCTCACCGGCGAGGTCAGCCTCGCACAGATCCTGAAGGCGCGCCAGAACGTGAAGATCGTCTACAACACGGTCGTGACCGAACTCCTCGGCGATGCCGAGCTCACCGGGATCAAACTCAAAAACACCGCGAACGGCGAGGAATCCGAGCTCACGCTCGACGGCGTCTTCGTCGCCATCGGACAGATGCCCGACAACAAGCCGTTCCAGGATGTCTGCGACCTCGACGCGGGCGGGTTCATCACCGCGGACGAAGCATGCCTCACGAAGACCCCGGGCGTGTTCGTCGCGGGCGACTGCCGCACCAAGGGCGTCCGCCAGATCGCGACCGCCATCGGCGACGGAGCCACCGCCGCCCTCGCCGCCTGCCGCTACCTGAACGCCCTCGTGTTCTAACCTTACGCATGGAGGAAAAGTGTCATGAGTAATACAATTACGGGTCAGGAATATCCTCTTTATAAGATTTTCCATCAAGATTTCGACTTACACATTCCGCCCTATCAACGACCCTACGCATGGACAGAAACAGAAGCATCCGAATTATTTGAAGATCTTTATGATTCATTTAGAGAAAAAGAGGACTATTTTTTGGGAAGTATAGTTCTTATAAAACCAGAAGACAACAAAGCTTTTGCTGATATAGTTGATGGGCAGCAAAGAATCACAACTTTAACTATTCTTTTTGCCGCAATAGCAAATGAAGTTGATGGGCAAGCAAGAGAAGAATTCAGAAAACTTATTATGGAACCAGGAAGCATAACTCTTGATTTGGATGCAAGCCCTCGTTTGACACTAAGAGAAGCGGATAAAGATTTTTTTCTTAAATATGTTCAGGAAATCAAGTTTGACTTTCTTGCATGCCTACAGAAGGAACAAATAAAAACAGAAGCACAGAAACATATTCAGAGGAATGCAATACTTTTGAGAAAGAAAATACAAGATGCTTTTCATAATGACAAGTCCCAGATTGTTCAATTTGGAAAACATATTATAAAAAACTGCTACATTGTTACTGTAACCTCTTCTTCTCAAAAAACAGCTTTTCGCGTTTTTTCTGTCCTGAATAATAGGGGGCTTGATTTACTCCCATGCGACATTATAAAAGCCGATATAATAGGCCAAATAGGAGATAGAGATGCTTCAAAGGGACAACTTTACACGGAAAAGTGGGAAGGAATAGAGAATCAAACGGGAAGAGATAAATTCAATGAATTATTCGGGTATATTAGAATGATTTTTTCAAGGAAGAAACAGCAAAAGACTTTGTTGGATGAGTTCAAAGCATTTGTTTCCGATAGTTTTAAATCAAATCCGGAAGCTTTAATAGATGACATTCTTCAACCATATGCAGAGGCATTCCGTATTATCACAAAATGCGCCTACGAATCCTCTGCAGACGCACAAGTAACAAACAACTATCTTTTTTGGCTCAACAAGATAGACAATACAGACTGGTTGCCTCCTGCTATCCTTTTCTTTAGTCAACATCATCAACAAAATGAAGTCGAACTATTCGCAAAAAAACTTGAGCGTCTTGCCGCCACCATGCACATTTGTTCGGAAAATGTAAACCATCGCATCGAACGATATGCTTCAGTTATTGAGGAAATAAACAAAAAAGAGTGGCCAGCAAGCATTGAATTAAAGCCAGATGAAATAAATAAAATGATTTCTAAGCTTAATGGAAATGTTTTTTCTGATTTAACCAGTGTAAGAAGAAACTACCTTGTTTTACGCTTAGATTCTTTTGTTTCGGATGGTTCGGCACAGTATTCTCCAGCCACATTAACAATCGAGCATGTTCTGCCTCAAACCGTTAATCCTAACAGTCAATGGGCAACTTGGTGGCCAAATGAGGAGGACCGGAATCAATGGGTTCACCGTATTGCTAACTTGGTTCCCCTTTCACGGCAGAAAAATTCTGAAGCCTACAATTACGATTTTGCTCTCAAAAAGAGCAAATATTTTGTAAGCAAGAATAAAACATCCTCATACGCATTGACAACACAAGTGCTTAACCAACAAGAATGGACTCCGTTAATCCTTGAGAGTCGACAAAGTCTTCTAATGGACATTTTTAAGAATAAGTGGGAATTAAACACTTAATGTGATTCTTTACCAATATAAGAATCTCCCTAAAAACCGGGAGATTCTTTTTTTTGAAGAAAAAAGAGGGGGAGGATCACGCGCAGGTGATCTTTTCGGGGCGGCGGGTGATCATGCCGGTGAAGAACGCCGCAAGGCCGTTCAGGATCCCGGCGGCGGCTTTCCGCCCGGCACAGCCCATCGCCTCGGTCGCGAACGACTCGGCATCGGCGAAATGCAGCAGAAGCTTCAGCGGCGTCGCGGCATCGGCCCCGTGGCGGGCGCATGCGCCGTCGGCCGCGATGCAGAGTTCGTCCACGCAGGCCGCCACAGGCGCCAGAAGCGGCGCGAACGCCAGTTCCGTGACGGGCGTTTCCAGCTCCGAGCCGCGCAGAAGCGGGAAGAAGCGCAGCTCCACGCGGAGCGCGGGGAACACGCGCAGGTCGACCGGCTGGACCCTCACCGCACGGCACTGCGGGTCCAGCAGGCGCGCGGACTCCGCCGAGATCCGGCAGGCAAACTCCTCCGGCGGCAGGATGAATCCCTTGTCGTTCCAGCCCGGTTCCGGCAGGGAAAGGTTCACCGAGCCGACCGCGTCGAGCGAATCCAGGAAATGCTTCGCGAGCTCCAGCACGAGTTCGGTCGAGGAGACGTCCGCACCGATGGCACGCAGCGTGTTGGACACCTTCCGCGCGACGGCGGCGAGGCGTTCCCCGCTCAGCTGAAGGCGTTCGTTCAGCAGTGCGGCGATCCGGGCGTCCTGGAACCGGTCCGATTCGTCGTCGATGCGCTTCGTGCGCCCGTAGGCCGCGGCAGCCTCGTCCAGGCCGACCGACTGGAGGATGTTCGCGATCATGGCGTCGACCGCGGAGGCTTTCACATACAGCGGGCCGGATTTCGGCTTCCCGGCGCGGCGCAGGGCGTACTCCACGGCGCTGACGGCGTCGCGGGCGAGCGCATCGGATTCCGCGCCTTTTCCGGGCAGGACGGACCGGATGCGGACAGCGAGGTCGTCCGCGTCGAACGGCACGGCGCATCCGTGCGAATCCTGAAGGAAGATCGCCTGTGCGGAAAGTTCGATCATGGTCGGGAATCCTGGTTATCCTCGGGTCAAAGGTTCAAAAGTTCAAAACAGTTCGGGGCGGTTTTCGATCAGGTAACGGTAGCGGTCCAGCACGCGGTCCTTGGTGACGAATCCGAGGCACACGCCGTCGCGCACCACGGGCACCGCCGTTTCGTGGTGCTTCTCGAAGACGGCGATCGCGCGTCCGAGCGTGTCGCCCGGCTTCAGCACGGCTTCCGGTGGCCGCATGATGTCGAAGACCAGCGCGACGTCGTAGAGAGAGGTCTCCAGCAGGTAGTGCCGGAGGTTGTCGAGCGTCACGACGCCCGCGAGATGGCCATCCTGGTCGAGCACGGGGAAGATGTTCTGTGTCGTCTTCATGACCGAAGCCAGCACGCTCCGCATGGAGTCGGTCTCCGCCAGCGGCAGATAGTCCTTCTCGATCAGGCTGTCCGGAATCGCCTGCGTGAGCGCGTGGGCATCGCGCGTGCCGTCCGGGTCGCCGCCGCGGAACCGGATCATCGTCTTGTAGACGTTGTGCGCGCAGAGCTTGCGGCAGACGAACGTGGAGAGCGCGGAGACGATCATCAGCGGGATGAAGAGCTTGTAGCCGCCCGTGAGCTCGGCGATCAGGAAGATGCCGGTCAGCGGCGCGTGCATCACGCCCGCCAGCACACCGCCCATCCCGATGGCGAGGAAGTTCATTTCGCTGACGTGCCCGCCCCAGAGCAGCCCGGCCATGTGGACCAGCTTCGAGATGGAGTAGCCCAGAAACGCGCCGATGAACATCGACGGGGCGAAGATGCCGCCGTCCGCGCCGCTCTCCAGGCTCGAGATTGAGACCATCGCCTTCAGGAACACCAGCAGGAACGTCAGCAGCAGGAACACCTGCGGATGCGAGAAGGCCGCCGCGACCGGACTGCCCTCGTACAGGGCCTCCGGACGGGCGATCAGACAGCTGATGAACGGGTAGCCGTCGCCGCGCAGGGCGGGGAAAAGCAGGATCGCCAGATACAGGACCGCGCACCCGATCAGCCCCCTCGCCCACGGATTCTTCACGTTTCCGTACCGTTTTGAGATCCGCGTGTACATCTTGATGACGAACACGGACACGAGGCCGGCGGCGGCCCCGAGGATCACATAGTACGGCACCGCGCGGAGATTCCACGGCAGCAGGTCGAAATTATAGGGGTGCGGCGGATAGATGTGCTGGGACACGATCAGCGCCGTCGCGGACGACAGGATCAGCGGGATGATCGCCGGGATCGCGCTCGCGGTCTTCGGCAGCAGGATCTCCATGGCAAAGAATGCGCCCGCGACGGGGGTGTTGAACATGGCGGAAATGCCCGCAGCGCCGCCGCAAGCCAGCAGCAGGATGCGGTTTTCGTGGTTCAGCAGCAGGCTGCGGGCGACGTTGCTGCCGATGGCCGCGCCGGTCTGTGCCACGGGAGCCTCGAGTCCGGCGGACACGCCGAACCCGACGCTGACGCCGCTGGTGATGATGTGGGAGAAGGTCTTGTGAAGCGGGATCGCGCCCGTGCGGTTCTTCACGCTCATGATGACTCCCGCCAGGCCGCGTTCGTATTTGCCGCGCATGATGACCTGCGCCACGAAAATGCAGAAGAAGACGCCGATCGCGGGCGTCGCGGGGAGCACCCAGACCGCCCAGGAAGCATCCGCGGGGATGAGCTCCACCAGCGACTGCACCAGATGCACCACCGCTTTCATCAGCGCGCCCGCCACGCCGGACAGCAGTCCGACCAGCACGCTCAACAGGATGATGTAGTTCTGCTCGCCGAGCGTCTTCTGGAACGGGTTGGCGAGACGGAGGAATCGGCCGTGGAGCCAGGAAAGGAACGAAAAATGCATGTCGGGCGGTCTTTCTGCTCAGCTGATCTTCCCGCCGCGGGACGCCTTGCCGCCGTGGCTGTGTCCCATACTCCGGATCTCGTCGATGAACTCGTCGATGTCCTTGAAGTCGCGGTAGACGGATGCGAAGCGCACATACGCGACCTTGTCGACCTGGCGCAGGGCCTCCATCGTGCGGTTGCCGACCTCGTTGGACGGCACTTCGCGTTCGTAGTCGGACTCCAGGCTGCTCGTCACCTGCGACACGATCATGTCGATCGCCTCCGGCTTCACATCGCGTTTCCAGCAGGCTTTCTCGATCCCCGCCCGGATCTTGTTCGGATCGAAATCCTCCCGCGAATTGTCGCGTTTCACGACTTTCAGTTCCGCCTGGATGATCTCCTCGTGCGTAGTGAACCGGTGTCCGCAAGCCGTGCATTCGCGGCGGCGGCGCACGGCGGCGCCGTCTTTCGAAGCGCGGGAATCGATCACGCGGTCTTCCTGGCAACCGCAGCGGGGACAGCGCATAAGGGAACTCTCCTGAAAAAAATGATCCGGTCGGGAGGGGAGAAAAAGGGCGCAGAGCGGATTGTTACCGCATGCGCTGCTTCACATCGTTCTTCTTGAACTTGAGATAAGTGGCGTCGTCCTGGTTGATCTCGTACGGGGTGATGTTGAGCGAGATCCCGCGGAACGTCACTTCGGAGTCGGGGTCGACGATGAACATCAGGCGGACATAGCGCGCCTTGCTGTTCTCATTGGCGAGGAAGAAGAGGCGGAAGGAATAGTTTTTGAACGATTCATCGAACTCGTTCAGGTTGAACCCCTGGTGGCGTTCGCCGATGAGATTCTGTTCGGCGTCGCAGAAATCCACGCCGAGCGAGAACGATCCCCTGCCCTTCGCATCCGCGACGATGTCGAGGATCGAGTCGTCGTTGACGTCGTAGTATCCGCAGTAGTAGCAGAGCGCCGGCCTGTCGTTCGTCCGCATGGTAAAGAGGTTGGCGGACGGATCATGCTTGTCGCCGGCGGCGTTCAGTTCAAAATACTCGGGCTTCGAGAAGAAGCCGTCCTCGCGGTTGCGCCAGCCGTTCGGCATGAATGCGTCCTTTTCCGCATGGAAACGGCTCGTGTACAGCGGCGGATCGGGCAGATGGGAACAGGAGCAAAGGAGACAGAAAAGCATTGAAACAAGGAAAAGATGTTTCATTTCAGGAAAACCTTTCGGAATATTTGGTTCGTATCATTAATAAAAAATACTGCAGAAAAATTTAACCCTGAAACCGGTAAAATGCAAGCGGATTTTGAAAAAAAGTTCTCCCGGACTTGAAAAAAAGCTTTTCCGGCTTATCTTATTAGATACACAAAACAGCAAAAAGAGGTGTCCGGCAGCCGCTCTTCGCGTCCGGCGGATGCCCGCACCATCAGAAAGAGCCCCATGCCCGACACCATAAAACTCTCGATCGTGATCCCCGTCTACAACGAGGAGCATTACATCGATGCCATCCTCGAACGCGTCCTCGCCGTCCGCTTCCAGCCCGGTGTCGAGCTGGAACACATCGTCGTGGACGACCATTCCACGGACAGGACTTGGGAACGCCTCCAGCCCTGGGCGGAACGCGGGTTCAAACTGAAGCGGCACGAAGTCAACGGCGGCAAGGGAGCCGCGCTCCACACCGGATTCGCCATGGCCACCGGCGACGTCATCACGGTCCAGGACGCCGATTTCGAGTACAGCCCGGAGGAACTCCCGTCCGTGCTCCAGCCCATCCTCGACGGCAAAGCGGACGTCGTCTTCGGCGCACGCACGTCCATCCTGCGGACCGGCACGCACCAGGTCATGCTTTACTGGCATTCCAAGATCAACGAATTCCTCACGCGGTACTGCAACATGTTCTCCAACCTCGCGCTTTCCGACATGGAGTGCTGCTACAAGATGGTCCGCACCGAATTCCTGCGGAAGATCGTCCTCCGGGAAAAGCGCTTCGGATTCGAACCCGAATTCACCCTCAAGATCGCGCGTCTCCATCCCCGCGTCTGGCAGGTGCCGGTCTCCTACGCCCCCCGAAGCTACGAGGAAGGCAAGAAGATCAACTGGAAGGACGGCGTCTCCGCGCTCCGGTGCATCATCCAGTACGGCCTTTTCCGGCTCTGACGCCGCCCCTCAATCAAAAAGCAACAACAGGAGGACCCGCCCGTGATAATCGCAAACAGAAACCTGACGCCCGGCATGGTCGTCCTGCTGGTCATCCTCGCGATCCTCTTCGCCTTCATCGTGGTGCCGGTCCTGATCATCGGCGGGTTCTGCTGGCTCGTCTGCCAGGCCATAACGGGCAGTTCCCCCGCCGAGCTCTACCTCAGAAACAAGGCCCGCAGGCATGCCCGCAACTACGAAGGCCCGTTCGAACGGGAGACTCCTCCGCAGGATGCGGACGGCACATCCGCGGACGGGGACGACACGATCGAATGCGAAGTCATCAGCGCCCGCACGCTGGACGAAAACGGACGCGAGATCCATTGATCCCAAACGGAGACGAGACTCCATGAAAAAAACAATTCCACAGCGTCTCCTCCTCTCCGCAGCAGCCATGCTCTGCACGGTCCTTTCCGCACAGTCTCCGATCTTGGATGCGGAGATCAGCCTTACCCCGACGGCCTCCAACGGTTCGCCGTTCAACGGCGGCGTCTTCGAAGGCTGGGGCACCTCGCTCTGCTGGTGGGCGAACCGCGTCGGCTACAGCGACAAGCTCACGGACGCGGCGGTGGACGCGTTCTTCGACCCGGACAAGGGGCTGGGACTGAACATCGTGCGCTACAACATCGGCGGCGGCGACGATCCTTCCCACCGCCACATCACGCGATCCGATTCCAACATGCCGGGCTTCGCGCAGCCGGTTCCGAGCCCGGTCCCCGGCGCGATCGAGGTGGACGACGACGGGATCGCCATCTACGACTACGACTGGGACCGCGACAGGAACCAGATGAACGTCCTGACGAAGATCCTCGCCCGCAACCCGGACACGCTCGTCGAGGCCTTTTCCAACGCCCCACCGTACTTCATGACGTGGAGCGGATGCTCCAGCGGAGGCCGCGGCGAGCACAAGGACAACAACCTGAGGCCGGAATACGTCGCCCCGTTCGCCGAATTCCTCGCCGACGTCGTGAAGCATTTCCGCGACGACCTCCACATCAGGCTGAACAGCATCGACCCCTTCAACGAGCCGTCGTCCGGCTTCTGGGGCGCATTCAGCAACAAGCAGGAAGGCTGCGACATCAAGGACAACAAGCTCAAAAGCGAGGTCATCCTTGCTCTCGACAAGGCGCTCCGCAGGCGCGGCGTCCGCGACGGCATCCTCATCGCGGTCGCCGACGAGACCTCCATGGACCTCTCCATCGACACCTACAGGGCACTGTCGCCCGATGCGAAAAAGGCCGTCGGCCGCATCAATACGCATTCCTACAGCGGCAGCCGCAGGACGGACCTGCGCAAACTCGCCGCGGGCGAAAACAAGCACCTCTGGATGAGCGAGGTCGACGGCAACAGCACCATCGGAGGCCAGGCTGCGGGAGACATGGGCGGCCCGCTCTGGCTCGCCAAACGCATCATCGAGGACATGAACGGCATGAGGCCGTCCGCCTGGGTGCTCTGGCAGGTCATCGACCGCCACCGCTCCGACTTCAACGCCGCCGAACGCGCGAACACGTCCCTCGCCGGGTCCTACTGGGGACTCGGCATCGCCGACCATTTCGAGGAGAAGCTCCTCCTCGGCAAACGTTACTACGCCTTCGGCCAGTTCTCCCGTTACATCCGTCCCGGCGACCGCATCATCGCCTCCTCCCCGTACACGCTCGCAGCATACAACAGCGAGTCCGGCAGGATCGCGATCGTCGCGGTCAACGACTCCGGCACGGAACGCCCCGTAAAGTTCGATCTCAGGGCATTCGATCGGATCCCCGCGGATTCCGCGAAGGTCATCCGCACCAGCGGGCCGGTCAATTCGGGGGAAAACTGGAACGAAAACATCCCGGAGGTCCCGATCCGCCTCAAAACGCTGGCCGTCCGGCTCGCGCCGTTCTCCATTACCACGTTCGTCATCGGCAAACCCCGCTGACAGATAACGTTCGTTCCCTGACGTACGATTCCGCCTCCTCGCTTCCGCCCGCGGAATGCTGTCGTTTTGCGTGATCGCCCGCCCCTGCAAATAATATCGTATTCCTTCACGTTAAGTTTACGTTAATATTACCATCCAATTTGTTTTTTCGTTTTCCGCATATATAATATTTTCCGTCAACGCTTTTTTCTTTTGTCTCCCAACATGCGGAAAACGACATGCCCACGACCACCTATCTGACCAGGGACGGACTCGAGATCACACCCGTCATTTTCGGGACCAGCTGCCTCGGCAACCTCTACCGCGCCCTGCCATACGAAACGAAGCTGGAGCTCGCAAAAGCCTGGTTCCGCACCGCCGCGAAGCCCGCGATCGACTCCGCCGGGAAATATGGGGCGGGGCTCGCGCTCGAATCCGTCGGACGGGCGCTCCGCGACCTCGCCGTTCCGCCCGGCGGCATCACCATCAGCGTGAAGCTCGGCTGGCGGCGAAAACCGCTCACGGCGGCGGAGCCGACGTTCGAGCCGGGCGTCTGGGCCGGCCTCGAATACGACGCCGTGCAGGACATCTCCTACCGCGGCATCATGCGGTGCTACGACGAGGCGGCCGAATTCCTCGGCGGGGAGTATGCCATCGACCTCGTTTCCGTGCACGACCCCGACGAATTCCTCGCCGGAGGCGGCGCGGCCGAAGACATCCTCGGCGCATACCGTGCGCTTTTCGAACTCAAGAAGGCCGGGCGTGTCCGCGGCGTCGGCATCGGAGCGAAGGACTGGCACGTCATCCGCAGCCTTTCCGGCAGCATCCGGTTCGACTGGGTCATGTTCGCCTGCGCGCCGACGATCCTCCGGCATCCGCGCGAACTCCGCGAATTCATGCACGAGCTCAAGGCCGACGGCGTCGGCATCATCGACTCCGCGCTCTTCAACGGCGGATTCCTCACCGGCGGCTCCATGCTCGACTACCGCAAGGCCGATCCGGTCCGGGACGCGGCGCTCTTCCAAAAACGCGCCGACTACCTCGCCGTCTGCAGGGACTACGCCGTCGATCCCGCCGCGGCCGCCGTCGAATTCGGATTCCGCCAGCCCGGCGTCGCCGCCGTGTCGCTGAACACCTCCGACCCGGCCCGCATCCCGGTCAACGCCTCCTACGCCCGGTACCGCGCTCCGGAAGAATTCTGGAGCGAACTCATCCGCAGAAAGGTCATCGACGATGAAAATTGACGCGCACCACCATTTCTGGCACTACAACACGCAGGACTACGGCTGGATCTCCGACGAGATGTCCGTGCTCCGCCGCGATTTCCTTCCCGCCGACCTGAAACCCGGGCTCGACCGCGCCGGGATCGACCGCGTGGTCTCCGTGCAGGCGCGCCAGTGCGTCGAGGAGACCGAATGGCTCCTGAAGCTCGCGGAGGAAAACGACTTCATCGCGGGCGTCGTCGGCTGGCTGCCCATCGCCTCGCCCGATTTCCCCGCCCTGCTCGAACGTTTCGCCGCGAACCCGAAACTCCGCGCCGTCCGGCACGTGGTCCAGGACGAACCGGACGACCGCTTCATCCTCGGCGAGATGTTCAACCGCGGCATCGACCGCCTGCCCGCCGCGCATCTGGCGTACGACATCCTGATCTTCGAACGCCACCTGCCCTATGCGGTCGAGTTCGTGCGAAACCACTCCGAGGAGCAAATCTTCGTGCTCGACCACATCGCCAAGCCGAAGATCGCCGCCGGCGAAATGCAGCCCTGGGCGGACAACCTCCGCAAGCTGGCGGCATTCCCGAACGTCTTCTGCAAGCTCTCCGGTCTCGTGACCGAGGCGGACATCCATAACTGGACGCCCGGCCAGCTCCGCCCCTACGTCGAGACCGTGCTGGACGCCTTCGGGCCCGCCCGCGTCATGTACGGCTCCGACTGGCCGGTCTGCACCTGCGCCACCACCTATTCCGCCTGGCGCGGACTCGTCGGCGAATTCATCTCGCAGCTCAGCGAACCCGAACAAGCTCAAATCATGGGCGGGACCGCCCTGAAAGCATATTTTGGAGGTTGATTCATCATGCGTGCATTTTCCATCACCGCGCCGTTCCAAACCGGTTACCTCGACATCCCCGAACCCGAGCTCACTTCCGGCAGCGTCCTGCTCGCCGTCAAGTTCGTCGGGCTCTGCGGCAGCGACCTCAACACGTTCCGCGGCAAAAACCCGCTCATCACCCTGCCCCGCATCCCCGGCCACGAGATCAGCGCCGTCATCGAGGCCGTCGGCCCCGGCGTCCCGGACTGCTGGCGCGTCGGACAGAAGGTGACCGTCTCCCCGTACACGAACTGCGGCATCTGCCCCAGCTGCCTCGCCGAACGCCCGAACTGCTGCCAGTTCAACCAGACCCTCGGCGTGCAGCGCGACGGCGCTCTCACGAAACATATCGTCGTACCTTGGACCAAGCTCTTCGACGCCAACGCCATGAAGCAGGAGGAGATCGCCCTCATCGAACCGCTGACCGTCGGCGGCCACGCGTCCGACCGTTCCGGCGCGACCGAGGACAGCATCGCCGCCGTGATCGGCTGCGGGGCCGTCGGGCTCGGCGCCGTGCTCGGACTCGCCCGCAAAGGCGTCCGCAAGATGATCGCGATCGACGTTGATCCCGAAAAACTCGCCCTCGCCCGCGAATTCGGCGCGACCGACGTGATCGACTCTTCGAAGACCGACCTCCACCAGGCGCTCGCCGACCTCACCGGAGGCCGCGGCCCGAACGTCGTCATCGAGGCGGTCGGACTCCCGCAGACTTTCCGCGCCGCCGTCGACGAAGTCGCGTTCGCCGGGTGCGTCACCTACATCGGCTACGCCAAGGCCCCGGTCGAATACGAGACCAAGCTCTTCGTCCAGAAGGAGCTCGACATCCGCGGCTCCCGCAACGCCATGGCGTGCAATTTCCGCCGCGTGATCGACTTCGCCGCCCGCGGGCTCTTCCCGATCAGCAAGATGATCTCCCGCGTCTACGGGTTCGACCGGGCCGGGCAGGCGCTTCAGGACTGGCACGACGCCCCCGCGAAAGTCTGCCGCTACCTCATTTCCGTGGATTGAAAGGATTTTAAAATATGAAACAGCTGACCCGTGAAACTCCCCTGACCCGCCCCGTTCGCGTTCTCCAGTTCGGCGAGGGCAATTTCCTGCGCGCGTTCGTCGACTGGATGATCGACCGCATGAACAAGGCGGGCGTATTCGATTCCGCCGTCCGGATCGTCCAGCCCCTGCCCCAGGGCATGTGCGACGTGATCAACGCCCAGGGCGGTCTCTACCACGTGATCCTGCGCGGCGTGAAGGACGGCCGGGTGGTGGAGCAGATCGAACAGATCGACTGCGTGAAGGACTGCATCAACCCCGCCACGGACTGGGACAAGGTCGTCGAAGCCGCCCTCGATCCCGATCTTCGCTTCGTCTTCTCGAACACGACCGAAGCGGGCATCGAATACCGTCCCGACGCCGACACGTTCCCCTCGAAGGTCGCGAAGCTCGTCACCGCCCGTGCGAAGGCCGGGCTCGGCGGCCTCATCTTCATCCCGTGCGAGCTCATCGAGCACAACGGGCGGAAGCTCCGCGAATGCGTCCTGAAATACCTCTCCGATCCCGAGGTCATCCGCTATGTCGAGGACAAGTGCATCTTCTGCAGCACGCTCGTCGACCGCATCGTGGCAGGCTATCCGCGCACCGACGCCGCGAAATACTGCGAGAAGCTCGGGATCGAGGACAAGCTCCTCGACTGCGGCGAACCGTTCTTCTTCTTCGTGATCGAAGGCCCCGCCGGGGTCGAGCGGGAACTCCCCGCGAAGAAGGCCGGGCTGAACGTCCTCTTCACGGACGACCAGACCCCGTACCGCACGCGCAAGGTGCGTTTCCTGAACGGCGCGCACACCGCCAGCGTGCTCGGCGCGCACATGGCGGGATTCACGTTCGTGGACGAGATGGTCCGCGACGAAAAGTTCGGGAAGTTCCTGCGGACCGTCCTCTTCGAGGAGGTCATGCCGACCGTGAACCTGCCCGAGGCGGAGAAACAGGCCTATGCGGAATCCGTGCTGGAACGCTTCGCGAACCCGTACGCCCAGCACAGGCTGCTCTCCATCGCGCTGAACTCCGTTTCCAAGTGGAAAGTCCGTGTCCTCCCGACGCTCCTCGACTATCTCAAACTCACCGGCAGGCTCCCCGCCTGCCTCACGCAGTCCATGGCATACCTCATCGACTTCTACCGTTCGTGCGAGATCAACGACGCGCCGGAGGTGAAGGCGTTCTTCGCCGGCAAGCCCGATGTAAAGGCCATCCTCGGCAAGTCCGAATTCTGGGGCATGGACCTGAACACCATCCCCGGCTTCACCGCCGCCGTGGAACAGGGAGTCACGAAGCAGCCATGATCATCCATCCGCTCGACAACGTGGAGGTCCGCGACGACGGCCACAAGTACGCCATCCGCCCCATCGCGCCGGGCGAAAACGTGATCAAGTACGGCATGCCGATCGGACACGCGAAGGCCGCGATCGCACCCGGCGAACACGTCCACACGCACAATCTGGCGTCCAACCTCGCCGGACGCCTCGAATACACGTACAAGCCGGATTTCAAGCCGCTTGCCATCAAGGCCGACCGCACCTTCGCCGGATTCCTCCGCCCGGACGGACAGGCGGGCGTCCGCAACGACCTGTGGGTCATCCCGACCGTCGGCTGCGTGAACGACCTCGCGCGGCGGCTCGCGGATGCCGTCGGCGGCATCGCGCTTACGCACCCCTACGGCTGCTCCCAGCTCGGCGGCGACCACGAATGCACGGCGAACCTGCTGGCGGCCTTCGCGCACCACCCGAACGCCGGCGGCGTGCTGGTCGTCGGGCTCGGATGCGAGAACAACACGCTCGACAGCTTCAAGGAACGCCTCGGCGACATCTCCAGGCTCAATATCCGGTTCCTGCGCGCGCAGGACGACGGCGACGAATACGCCCGCGGGTTGGAACTCCTCGCCGAGCTCGACGCCGCCCGCGTCAAAGTCCGCACGGACATCCCCGTGTCCGCGCTCCGCGTCGGCCTCAAATGCGGAGGTTCCGACGGGCTCTCCGGCCTGACCGCGAACCCGCTCGTCGGGCGGTTCTCCGACTGGCTGGCGGCGCAGGGCGGCACGACCGTCCTGACCGAGGTCCCGGAGATGTTCGGCGCGGAGACCCTGCTCATGAACCGCTGCGTCTCCCGCGAGGTCTTCGACAAATGCGTCGCCATGATCAACGGCTTCAAGAGCTACTACGAGCGCCACGGCCAGCCCATCGACGAGAATCCGTCCCCCGGCAACAAGGCGGGCGGCATCTCCACGCTCGAAGACAAATCCCTCGGCTGCGTCCAGAAGGGCGGATCGTCGCCCGTCGTCGACGTCCTCGAATACGGACAGCGCCTCAGCAAGCCCGGTTTGAACCTGCTTGCCGGCCCCGGAAACGACCTCGTCGCCTCCTCCGTCCTCGCCGCCGCGGGCTGCCAGATCGTTCTCTTCACCACCGGACGCGGCACGCCGTTCGGCACGGTCGTCCCGACCGTCAAGATCGCCACGAACACCCGTCTGGCGCAGTCCAAGCCGCACTGGATCGACTGGGACGCCCAGGGGCGGCCCGACACCGCGGAATTCGTCGAATTCGTCCTGAAGGCCGCTTCCGGCGAAATCGCCGTCAACAACGAAAAGAACTGCGCCCGGGAAATCGCCATCTTCAAGGACGGCGTCACGCTCTGAGTTCCCGGCTCATCGGGGCACAAAAAAATGCTTCTCCTGTTCGGGGGAAGCATTTTTTATGGATCAGAAATCCGGGATCTCTGTCGGGATCAGTTCCCGGACTGTGCCGTCAGATTGACATTGAGGGTGTGCTCGTCCAGCGTATAGGCTCCGGCGGAGAAGAGGCCGACGGCGGGGACCAGGAAAATGACCGTGCCCACGATGTCCATGACGCCGCACGTCCCCAGATGCCGTCCGACTCTGTAAATCTGCGGATCGTATCCGGCTTTCTTGACCATGATCTCGCCCCCTTTGCAGGACACGGGGACGTTGCACGGAGTGGTTCCCTTGAAGTTGTTATTCACATACACCTGCGCCCCGGAAGGCACGGTATTGACCGCGACCTCCTCGGTTTTCGGCGCGAAGAAGGAACATCCGTTCGTTGCCAGCAGCAAAAGGGAAGCCATAGCGATATTGACGACAGGTGATTTTTTCATAGTCTGCCTCTCCGGTTGAAAGATTGTGATATCCGGCGCGTCCTTCGGGGACGGCGCGGATGATAAGGGACGAATACAATACATTATTCCATTTTTCCAAAAAAGCAAGCGGAAAAAAAGAAAAGATGTGTTATTCCTGAATATGCCGGCATGAAAAAGCCGCCGCCCGGAAAACCGGACGGCGGCGAGGGAGAAGCAAATTGATGCTTGATTGAATCAGGCTCAATTCTTCGCGGTGGCGCCGGAAGAAAGCTTGTTCAAAGCTTCCTGAGCTTCCTTCTGGACCTCTTGAGCCTTTTTAAGCAGCGCTTCGGCAGCCTTCTTGGCTTTTTCGTCCTTGGGCGCAGCGATATCAGCTTGAGCTTTTGCGATCACAGCAGCGATCTGCTCAAGGTGAAGCTGGGCCTTGCTCAGCTCAGCGGCATCCAGATTGGCTTTTGCTACGGCTTTTGCAGCGTCATCGGCAGCCTTCGCGACAGCCTCCTTGGCCTCTTCGATGGCGACGTTGGCATTCGCCATGAGGAGATAGGCCTCAGCATTGACCTTGTCTTCGGTCGCCTTGAGCAGAGCCTTTTCGGCATCGGCCTTCTTGGCTTCGTCGTTCTTGGCCACAGCCTCGGCAACTTTCGCCGTGGCTTTCTTGATAGCGTTGTCCGTCTGCTCGATGTACTTTTTGGACTTGGCGACCTCTTCATTCGCATACTGCAGTTTCGTGAACTCGGGAAGGCCGTTGGTCCAGAAGGAGAAGTAAAGGTAGATGGTCAGGATCATGCCGACCACGATGAGCGTGGTGACGATGTCGACCGGGTGGATGGAAGCACGGACTTCAGCCTTGTTGATGGAGGCGAATGTGAGACCCTCGATCTGCTTGGCATCGGGAGCCTTGGTCAGCAGGGAGACGAGGATGAGGACGATCGCGGTGGAGAGGAAGAGGATGCCGCAGGCGTAGTAGGCGTTGTAGTCGCCGATAGCCGCGAGGAACGCGGGATTCTCGATCTTGCCTTTGCCGAAGAAGGTCTGGATGGTCAGCTTGCCCATACCGAGGATGAAGCCGACGGTAAGGCCCCAGACGGCGCCCTTGGCGTTGATGCGTCCCCAGAAGATGCCCAGGAGGAACGTGGCGGTGATCGCCGGAGCGAGGAAGCTCTGGACGTTCTGGAGGTAGTCATAGAGACCGCCGCCGCCCTGTGCGACCTGCTTCATGATCGGGATCCAGATGAGGCCGCAGACGACGACCACGGTGGTCGCGATCTTACCGACGTAGACCAGTTCCTTTTCGGTGGCATTCTTTTTCAGTTTCTGATAGATGTCAACCGTGAAGAGGGCCGCGGAGGAGTTGAAGAGGGAGGAGAGGGAGCTCATGAGAGCGGCGAGCAGGCCGGCGATCACGAGGCCGCGGAAGCCGGGTTTGAGCAGCTGGATCACGAGGGTCGGGAACACTCTGTCGCCATCGGTTCCCAGCGAGGTGATGAGACCGGCATCGGTACTCGCCTTAAGCGGAAGCGCAAAGGTGCTGTTGGCCGGGGGATTGGCATTGATGGCAGCGCCGATCAGGCCGGGGATGAGGAAGATCATGACGGGCATGACTTTCAGGGCGGCGCCCCAGATCGTGCCGCGGCGGGCGATCGTCAGGTTCTTGGCAGCCAGCGTACGCTGCACGATGTACTGGTCGGTGCACCAGTACCAGATACCGATGATCGGGGAGGCGATGCAGATGGCGAGCCAGGGGAAGTCCTTATCGGACAGCGGGTGCCAGAGCGCATACTGAGAAGCGTGCGTGGCGGTGAAATCGCGGAGCTGAGCCCAGCCCTTCACGATTTCGCCGTTGCCGCCGCCGAGCATGCTCAGACCGGCATACAGGATGAAGATGGAGCCGAGCAGCAGGATGATGGCCTGGCAGGCGTCGGTGTAGAGGACGGCGCGAAGGCCGCCGAACACGGAGTAGATGCCGGTCAGGATGATGGTCAGGAGGGCACCGGCCCAGAACGCGTCAAGACCGAACATCGTGAAATCGGGGAAGAGAACGTTGAACACGAGGGCGCCGGCGTACACGGTCACGGAGACCTTCGTCAGAACGTAGGCCGCGAGGGAAATGATGGAGAGGATCCAGCGGGCGGTCGGGCTGAAGCGCTTCTCGAGGAATTCCGGCATCGTGAAGACCTTCGACCGATAGTAATACGGCACGAAGACCCAGCCTAACATGAGCAGGACCCAAGCATGGAGTTCCCAGTGGGCGAGGGAGAGACCGGTGTTCGCGCCGGAACCGGCGAGACCGACGATATGCTCGGATCCGACGTTACTGGCGAAGAGGCTTCCGCCGATGGCGAACCATCCGATGTTGCGGCTGCCGAGGAAGAAGTCGGAAGCGGTGTTCTGGCCCCGGGAGGCGTAAATCGCCACGCCGGCAATGATCACGAAGTAGGCGATGATCACGATCCAGTCGAGCGTCGCAAGGGACACGGAGTCCGAAGCCGTTTTCGTCGCAGCATCAAGCGCTTGCGACGCGGCATCTGCCACGGGGGCGGGGGCGGATCCAAGGGCTTCAGCCGCTTTTTCGTTCACCGAATCGGCGAGACCGGCCGCTGCCATGAGAATCCAGTTGAGTGTGTTAACCATTTGTTTCTGGTCCTTTCTTTAGTTTTTATGTTGGGAGAATCGTGTCTTTAAACAATTTTAACTAAAAAATACACCGCATAAGCGGAAAAATCAACCCCGGAACGGACAAAAACGGCTTTTTTTCAGGTTTTCTTTCCTTATTTCCTAAAGAATGACGGAATAAATGCTCGAAAAAACATTGTTCCGCCTCGTGCGCCGAGGTCACTGCCGCTGGGAATACGGTCGGTCCTTGCTCCACAGACGCAGATCCAGCTCCATGACGTCGAACACGCTCAGGATCTCCTTCAGTTCCTCCTGCGTCCTTCTCGCCGTTTCTTCGCCCATGTCGCCGCGCGACGGCATCTCGAAGAGGTCCCGTCCGCTTTCGATCGGGATCGCAATATAGACGTTGGAATCCATAAATGCGAACGCGATCCTGGAGACGCCTTTGCGGAAGCGTTCCGACAGCGCCAGCATCGTGCGCATGAGTTTCGGCGACAGGATGTACCGCGCCTCCACATCGTTCTCCGTGTAAACCACGAACTTCTTTTCGAACGCCGGGTCCTCCATCCGGGTCATGTGACCGCGTCCGGGAAGGCTGATCTTCTGGAGGAAATTGCCGACGACCTGCCCGAAGGCAGCCTCGGCGGTGTCCGGCAGCACCCAGTGGCTGTACTTGAAATCCTTGTTGAAGTCGGCGATCAGGAAGACGCCCTGAAAGAAGGTGTGGTATGTCGTATTCTTGCCGTCGGAGTGCTTTTCCTGCACTTTGAGCTCGCTGAAGCGGACCGGAATGCCCTTGTACGTGCCGAAGACCAGGTCCTCACCGGTGTAGGAACTGGGGGTGTTGGAAAAGATCTTCGAACGGCGGAATTCCTCTTTCGGGATGCAGCCGCTCGGATTGTAGGCAAGCCCGGGGTCGATGTCCTTCAGCAGAGACGGCACGACCAGCTTTTTGTATTTGAGCTTCACGCCGTGCATCATGCCGACGTATGCGGAGACCGCCAGAACGATGCCGAGGATCAGGATGAACGGCAGAAATGAATTTGCCGCCGCCGCGACGGCAAGGGTGATGACAACGGACACGGCGAAAATGGCGATGCCCCCCGTCAGGGCTTTTTTCCGTGTGGTGTCGCGGAGTTCCCTCAGTTCGGCAAGCGACTCATTCAGCCCCGCGATGGTACGCGAATGGCCGTCGGCGCTTCGGTCGGGGTCGGTGGCGTTCATTTTCGGGGAGATGCAGACCGGAAATTATTGGAAAAGGTCGCCGACGTTCGGATTCGCGCGGTCTTCCGGCGCGGCCTCGAACAGAGGGGACTCCGTGTAGCCGAACATGCCTGCGAGCAGGTTGTTCGGGAAGATGCGGATCGCGAGGTTGTAGTCGGTGACGGCGGCGTTGTAGGCGCGGCGCGAAGCGGAGATCTGCTCCTCGACCTCGTTCAGGGACCGCTGGAGCTGGACCACATTCGCGGACGCCTTCAGGTCGGGATACGCCTCGACCTGCACCATCACGCTTTTCAGCACACCGGACAGTTCCTTGTCCAGGCTGAGGCGTTCGGCGGGGTCGGTCGCGGATGCCGCGCGGGTGCGGAGCTCCGTCAGTTTCTCCAGCGTGCCGGATTCGTGCTTCATGTACGCCTTCACGCTCGACACCAGGTTCGGGACCAGGTCGCAGCGCTTCTTCAGCTGCACGTCGATGCCTGCAAACGCGTTCTGCACGTTCGCGCGCTTCGCCGCGAGGGTGTTGTAGACGATGATCACGAAGATGATGATGACGACAGGAACAATCAAAAGGAAAAGCAGGGGCATGTCAGGAAACCTTTCCGATGGAGAACAAGACGATTTGCGGGGAGTTTGCTATAACAAATCAATATATCACCAAACAGCCGCAAATCAAGACGCGCTTGCATTTTTTGTGGAAAAAAACGGACGCCGGGCCGTGATCCCGCACTCGGGACCGCCGTCCGGCGCAACGCAGGTGAAATGAAATGCGAGCCCGTTACCGTTTCGTATCCGGGTCGTCCGACCAGCTGCCGCCCGTCGATCGATCGCAGTACTGGTACAGGTTGCCGGGGTTCTGCCCCCTGAGGGTATTATAGATGCTGCCGTACGCGACGTGCCCGTCCAGATACAGAAGGGGAATGATGCCTCTGTGGATCGACTCCCAGTTTTCGCCCGCGGCATCCGTGGATTTTCTGTTCGGACGCAGATGGAACGGTGCGCAGACCTCATACTGCTCGTCGCTGTTTTTCGCCACGGATTTGTTACTGCTCCAGCGTTCGCCGATGATGATCAGGTCGGCCGGCATCCTGACATCGGGGATGCGGCTCTGGCAGACTCTCTTGGAAGGATTGGACATGGACATGGTCCCGCCCTGGTACGGGTCATTGCGGCCATAGCTCTGCACGCCGTTCGAAGCGTCGGACGGACAATGCGCGATATTCAGGATGCTCTGAGCGATGGCATCGATCTTGCCTTCCTCAAATCTGGCAAAACCGTCAGCTGGGAATTCATAGGAACTGCCCGCTGTTTTCGCCATTTGCCCCAGCCAATTCTTCCAGTTGCCGAGCAGACCTTTGACGCTGCCGTTGTTTTCCATCGCAAAGCTGTGGATGTATTCTCCGAAATTCCTCTGGTTGGAGATGCACTGGGCGCGTTCACCGGCCTCGCGGCTGTTGCTCGTCACGGCAAGAATCAGGGCAGCGAGGACCGCAATGATCACGACGACGACCAGAAGCTCGATTAGAGTGAAACGGCAGATTCTTCCGCAACGGCCGGAAACAGCGTATCTTTTTTTCATGGGGCGAAATCCTTTTTGTAAAAGCCGAACAAAAAAGAGGGGGATTGATTCTTACATACGAAATATACCATACTGTAAAAAAAAAACAAGTCCGGAACAGACAAAGTTTTGAAAAAAAAATCACAATGAATACCTGCTTTTTGAACGGCCGAAGGAAAAGCTTTTGTTTTTTCGCTCGGTGACCGTTCGGCCTCGCCCGGCTTCGCGGATTCCCGCGGGGTGTCTTCGCCGCCTGTCCGGGCGGCGATAGAGAGCAGAGGATCAGAAGAGGTTCTGGGAGAGGCAGTGCAGCGCCCCGCCCTCCAGGATGATGTTCGCACAGTCGACGGGAATGACGGCACGACCGGGGAAACACTCGCCGATGATCGCTGCGGCGCGGGCATCGTTATGCGGCTGACGGTAGGACGGCACCAGCACGGCGCCGTTCACAAGCAGATAATTCGCGTAGGACGCGGGCAGCGTTTCCTCGCGCCAGCCGTCCGGCGGAGCCACAGGGTCGGGCAGCGGCAGGGGGATTACCACAAGCGGCTTTCCAAGCCGCGTGCGGTATTCATGCAGACGCCGCAGGTTTTCGTTCAGCATCGGAGCGTTCCCTGACCCTTCGGGCGCGGTGCAGGCGAGCACGGTATCCCGGTTCACGAAACGTGCGAGCGTGTCGATATGGCCGTCCGTGTCGTCGCAGAATAGTCCGCCTTTCAGCCAGAGGATTTCATCCATACCGAGCGAATTCATCAGCATGTCGCCGATCTGCGCCCGTGTCGTGCCGGGATTCCGGTTCGGGTTCAGCATCACGGATTCGGTCGTCATCAGAAGTCCTGCACCGTTCGATTCCAGCGCGCCGCCCTCGCAGACCATCGGCACTGGGCTGCGTTCATAGCCGAGCAGCGCGGCGGCACGTTCCGGCACGGCGGCATCCAGGTCCCACGGCGGGAACTTCCCGCCCCAGGCATTGTACCGGTAATGGTTCAGAAGACACGCCCCGGTCGCGCGATTCACGAGGCACACCGGGCCGTGGTCGCGGCACCAGGCGTCGTTCGTCGGCACGTCCAGCAATTCGATGCGGGCAGTATCGGCCCCGGCATCGGCGAGCAGTTTCGAAATGCGGGGCTGTTCGGCGCGCACGCAGTCGATCTTCACGTCCTCGAAATGCGAGACTGCAGCAGCAAATCCGGCATAGTCCGTCTCGATCTCCGCCCGGCGGTCTTCCCACGTCGCAGGGTTCAGCGGCCACGACAGCAGGATCGCGCGCTGTTCCTCCCACTCCGCTGGCATCGTGAAGCCGCGTGCGGCGGCGGACAGGGGTTCCGGCATATCCGGCATGGGTCAGTCTCCGAACCGGTTCAGGATCGGGCCGTAGGCGTCGATGCGGCGGTCGCGGAAGAACGGCCACATGCGGCGGTGTTCCTCCATGGCTTTCAGGTCGCAGTCGGCGTACACGGTCTCGGATTTGTCGCGCGAAGCGATCGCCAGGTCTTCGCCGTAGAAATCGGACACGAACGACGACCCCCAGAACCGCGTGCCGTGCTCCGTGCCGACCCGGTTCACGGCGGCGAAGAAACAGCCGTTCGCGACGGCATGGCCGTGCTGGACCGTGAGCCAGGCGTGGCGCTGCTTGAGCATCAGGTCGTCCGGCTCGGATTCGATCGTGCCGATCGCGGTCGGGCAGAATATGACGGATGCACCGTCGAGCGCGGTCAGGCGGGCGGCCTCGGGATACCACTGGTCCCAGCAGACCACCACGCCGATCCGGCCGAAAGCGGTGTCCCAGGCGCGGAACGGTCCGTCGCCGGGCGTGAAATAAAACTTCTCCTCGAATCCGGGGTCCTGCGGGATGTGCATTTTGCGGTAGACGCCGGCGATGCTCCCGTCGGCATCGAAGATGACAGCCGTATTGTGGCAGAGCCCGGGGGCGCGTTTCTCGAAGAACGACCCGACGATCACCACGCCGTGCCGTTTCGCAAGCGCGGCATAGAAATCCGTTCCCGGGCCGGGGACGGGTTCGGCGAGCTCGAAGAAGTCCGGGTCCTGTTTCCAGCAGAAATACTCCGTCTGGAAGAGCTCCTGCGTGCAGATGACGTTCGCCCCCTGCCCCGCGGCTTCCGCAGCACGTGCGGCGAAACGTTCGCGGGCTTCCGCAACGGATGCCGGCGCGAAATCCTGCACCAGAGCCACCCGAATGGTTTCGGCAGCATTGTCTTTTCTGTTCATTGGGGGATGTCCTCCTGTTTCTGTCTGTCCGACTGGTTCAGGCTCGTCCGGGCGTCGAGCGCCAGTGCGATCGTGGCGGCGTCGGCGTAAATCAGGTCGGATCCCGCCGGCAGGCCGCGCGCCGGACGCGTGATGGCGAACCCGCGCCCCTGGAACCGGTTGGCCAGGTAAACGGCAGTCGCCTGCCCTTCGATGTCCTGGCTCAGCGCCAGGATCATTTCCCGCAGGCAGCCGGCGGCGACGCGCGTCTCGAGGCGCGGGATGGAGAGCGATTCCGGGAACTTCCCCTCCAGCGGCGCGATGCGTCCGCCGAGCACATGGTAGACGCCCTTGAAGACTCCGGCGGACTCCAGCGAATGGATCTGGGCGACGTCCTCCACCACGCAGATGATGGATTTGTCACGCACCGGGGATGCGCAGATGCCGCACGGGCCGTTGTCCGGAGCGTCGGAAAGGTTCCCGCACTCCGGGCAGGAATGGATGCGGGTGTGAAGCGAGGCCAGGTTTCCGGCAAGGGCGTCCAGTTTCGCCGGATCCCACAGGTACAGCGACAATGCCATGCGTTCCGCGGAGCGTTTTCCCACGCCCGGCAGATTCTTCAGCATTTCGATCAGTTCGGCCAGAGGTTCCGGCCACGGCTGCGCATACATCGGCGGACTCCGTCAGAAACTCAGAAAAGACCCGGCATGGGCAGGCCGCCGGTCGCCTCGGAGATCTTCTGCGAGATCGCGTTCTTGGCCTGGGCGATGCCCTGGTTAACGGCTTCGGCAGTCGCCTGCGGGCTCGGACTGGAGGTCGTGCTCGTAATGGCGCGTACGAAGCAGTCGCCGCTGACGACGGCGGTCACGGTGCCGTCCTGGCTTGTGCCTGTGAACTCCATCTGGGAGAGTTCCTGTTTCATGGCTTCGATTTTCTTTTTCAGCTCCTGGAAATTCTTCATCATTCCGGCGAGCTCTCCGAATGAACCGAACATAGACATGGGGTATCCTTTCAGGTTTGTTGTCTGTCAAAAATCAATGGCGGATGACCCCCGCGAACACGAGGACGAGGATGACGGCCACAACGGCGATCACGCCAAACGAAGCGATCATGTTGACTCCTTTTCAGCGGGGGCGGCATTATTTGTCCGAAGAGCCGCCCTGAACGGCTTTCAGCATCTTTTCCAGATTAGGATCGCGCTTCGCGCCCAGCTGAAGCGCCTTTTCATAGGCCTTCAGGGCGGTGTCTGCGTGCTTCATGGCATAATGGATGCGCGCCAGCGAGATCTGCGCGTCGGAGTTCGTCGGATCGGCGTCGGCGGCGGTCAGGTAATGCCACAGCGCGGTCGAGAAATCCTTTGCGTTCTCGGCCCGCTGCGCCTCCTTCATCGCCTCCTCGAATTTCTTCGTGTCGATCGCGAGAGTCGTTTTGCCCGTGTTGCCGGCCATGATCTCCTCGAACATCGGCTTCAGCTCTTCGGGGATGGTATCCTCCGTCCTGCTGACATCCGGCTTCGCGTCGGGATCGTTGCGGCGGTAGGTGTCGAGTTCGGCGCGGAGCGTACGCGCCTCGACGATCGCGGCTTCGGCCACAGTGCGCGCGGCATTCATGGTCTTCTTATAGCGGGAGGAAAGCGCGCGCTCATCCTCGAGCTGGGCCTTCAGGGCGGACATTTCCTCGTCGACCGAGGCGCGTTCCTTCAGGAGTTCGGCGATGGCATCGTTCTTCTGCTGAAGTTCGGCGGAATCCACGGCGCCCGGGTTCCTGCGGCGGAGCTCGACTTCCCTCTCAAGCCGCTGCAGTTTCGCGTTCAGCTCCGTCTGTTTGGTAAGCAGGCTGGAGAGCGTGTTCTGAAGTGCCTCGCTTCTTTCCCTGTAGGCCGCGGATTCCTTCGCCAGTTCGTCGCGTTCGTCGCTGCGTTTCTTCAGGAGGGCATTCGAGTCGGCCAGGGACTCCGTCAGCTTGCGAACCTCGGCGTTGGACGCCTGGTCGATCTTGAGCTTTTCGAGCTGGGCCTGGGCGGCGACAAGGTCCTTGTTCGCCTTTGCAAGCTCTTCGGCGGATGCCGTCTTTTCGGCGGTCAGCTTTTCGACGGAAGCCGTGAGCGAAGCGTTAAGCTCCTTCTGCTTTGCGAGTTCGGAGTCGTCGTTCGCGGACGGCGCGGAGAATTTCGCGATCTGCGACTTCAGGTCCGCGATCTGCCTTTCATAGGCGGCCTTGGAATCGGCAAGCGACTTATTCTCCGCCTCAAGGGACTTCCGGACGGCTTCGCCTGCCTCAAGCTTTTTATTCTGTTCGGTCAGGGCATTCACTTCCGCGCCGAGTTTCGCCAATTCGGATTCCAGTTCGGCAGTGCGCTTTTCCGAGACGGCCAGAGCAGCAGCGGAAACCGATGCCGCCGCCGCTTTTTCGGCTTTCGCCTTTGCCGCGTCAAGTTCGGTCTTCGCCGCGACCAGCTCGTCCTGGAGCTTCGCTTTTTCCTGCGTCAACGCGGAGATCTTTGCGGCGGCATCCGAGGGGACAGGCCTGCTTGCGGCTTCCTCGGCCGCCAGCTTTGCCGCAGCCAGTTCTCCGGCAACCCTTTCGTTTTCGGCCTTCTGTTCGTTCAGTTCGGCGGCCAGCTTTTTATTCGCGTCCATCAGGACAGTCATCTTCGCGTTTGCCTCATTCAGATTCCCGGTCGTTTTCGCGGCCTCTTCGGACGCCTTCCGCGCGGCAGCTTTCTGTTCGTTCAGAGCGGCGGTCATCCTGGCATTCTCATCGGTCAGGCTCCGGACCTTCGCTTCCGCATCGGAAAGGGCTTTCGCGTCGGTCCCGGCGGGTACGGCCTGTTTCGCAGCGGCCAGATCGGCAGTCAGTTTTGCCTTTTCATCGGTCAGGCTCCGGATCTTCGCATCCGCATCGGCCAGGGCCTTCGCGTCAGCTTCGGAACGGACGGGGACGGCAACCGGCAAGCCGCCTTTCTTTGCGGCATCCAGGTCCTTTTTCAGTTTCGCGTTTTCGTCCGTCAGGCTCCTGATCTTCGCGTTCGCATCGGAAAGAGCCCCGGCATCGGCGCCTCCGGCGGTCGAAGTCGCGGCATTGGATTTCCTCGCCTCGACGACGGCATCCTTCAACGCCTTGTTCTCATTGGCGAGAGCATTGTTCTTCGCCGTCAGCTTCGTAACGTCCTCGGTCAAAGCGGCATTTTTCTTTGCGAGCTCGTCCGTCTTCGCGGCAACGGCGTCGTTCTGCTTCCTAAGATCCGCGATGTCTCTTTCGAGCATTCTGATTGTCTCCGGCTGGGCGGAGCGCGCCTGCGCGAGCTCAGCCTCAAGTCTCTTCCGTTCCGCCTCGATCTCCGCGGTTTTTTTCTGTTCCTCGGCGAGTTTGGATTCCAGCTGGGACGCCGTACTCTTCATCCCGGCAAGCTCGGCGGCGGCCTTCGCAGACGCCTCGACCTTCTGCCTCAGCTCGGTTTCGGATTTTTTCGTCTGAGTGTAGGATGCCTGAAGCGTGTCAAGCGCTTCCTTGCGATCCGCGGCGGCCTTCTGCGCGGCGGCAAGCTCGACGGCGGCCTTTTCGGCGGCGGCCTTCTGCGCTTTGAGTTCGGCGGTCAGTTTTTCATTGGAATCGGCCAGGGTTTTCACCTGGGCGTTTGCGTCGGCAAGCGCCTTCGCGTCGGCCTCGGCGGTCCCGGCCGCGGTGGAAGCGGCAGCGAGCTGCGCCTTTGCGTCGGCAGCGGCCTTTTCGGCGGCGGCGAGTTTCGCCTTTGCGTCGACGGACGATTTTTCGGCGGCATCAAGTTTCGCCTGGGAATCCTCCGCTTTCTTTTCGGCGGCGGCGAGTTTCGCTTTGGCATTGTCCGCGGACTTCTTCGCGGCGGCAAGCTGCTGTTCCGCCTGCGCGAGTTTTTCCGCCAGTTCAACGGCGGCCTTCTGCTGTTCGGCGGCCTTTTCCGCGTCCCCTGCGGCCTTCAATGCGTCGCGTTCGGCGGTCAGGGCATTGACCTGCTTCTGAAGTTCCGTCTTCTCCTTCGTCAGGGAAGCGGCCTGTTCCGACGCCTGTTTGGCGCGTTCGGCCGCTGCCTGGTTGGCGGCAACCTGTTTCTTGAGCGCGTCGACCTGGCTGCGGAGGGTTACGATCTCGGCGATCGCCTGTTGGTTAATCGCTTCGTTGGACGGTTTTGTCCCGGTCCCGGCCGAGGCGGAAGCTTTGCCGGCAGCGGCAGCCTTCGCCTCGTTGACCTTGCGTTCCGCGGAACTGACTTTGCTCTGGGACATGGTGATGCGGTAGTTCACGACGGAGCGGTTCCAGTTCGGATCGCTCGTGCGGAGCTTCTGGAATGCGGCTAAAGCCTTATTGTAGGCGTCGAGCGCCTCCTGATATTTCCCTGCCTCGAAGAGCGCGTCGCCCTTTTCGATATTGTCGCCGCCGGAACGGAAAATATCCCAGTTCGCGTTCGTGGAAGACGCCTCCGCAGTGGTCTGGGAAGACGCATCCTGCGGAATGCCCAGCGCCCCGGCCAGCAACGCGAGGCCGAGCGCCGTCAAAATGCGGGAACGCTTGATATTCATAGTGTTTCTCCTGTTTATTTCAAAGATTGACTGATTGTTTGATTCGGGGTTCGTCCGGGGTCAGGTACGGCGAAAACCTGTCCGATTCGCGGCCGGACACGGACACCGTCGCGACGAACACGCCGTCGTCACGGTAGGCGCTCTCCAGGATTCGCGCCTTTTCATGCAGCAGCGCCACCAGGTCGGAGCGTTCCGGCGGGATTTCCGCCCGGCAGATCTCCGATGGGCCGCCGCACTTCGCGGACAGGGCTTCCAGCAGGGAGTCGATCCCCTCGCGGGTCCGGCAGGAAATGAACACGGCGTCGGGGAACGAGTTCTTGAGTTTGATCCTGGTCAGAGGATCGGTGATCAGGTCGCATTTGTTGCAGACCACCAGGATCGACTTGCGTTCCGCGCCGAGCTCGCCCAGGACCGAGAGCGTGGTCTCCACGTGGTTGAACACATTCGGGTTGGATGCGTCGAGCACCAGGACGATGAAATCGGCGAGCACAGCCTCCTCCAGCGTGGAACGGAACGCCTCGATCAGCGAATGCGGCAGCCGCCGCACGAATCCGACGGTGTCGGTCAGGATCAGGTGCGTTTTGTCCGGCAGGGTCAGTGCCCGGGTCGTCGGATCGAGCGTGGCAAAAAGCTGGTCGGCGGCATACGCATCGGCGCCGGTCAGCAGATTCAGCAGCGTGGATTTCCCGGCGTTCGTGTAGCCCGCGATGGCGGCGTTCGGCAGGTTCGCACGCATGCGGCTCTTCCGCTGGGTGCCGCGGTGCTTGCGGATCTCCGCGAGTTCCGCTTTCAAGTCCGAAATGCGCTGGCGAAGTTCGCGTCGGTCGTATTCGATCTGTTTCTCGCCGCCGCCGCGCGCCCCGGTCACGCCGCCGCGCTGGCGCGACAGGTGCGTCCATGCGCCGGTCAGGCGCGGCAGGAAATACTGGCAGCGGGCGAGTTCGACCTGGAGCACGGCTTCTCGAGTGCGCGCGCGCGAAGCGAAAATATCCAGGATGACCTCCTGACGGTCGATCACCTTCATGCCGAAAAGCTGCTCCAGGTTCCTCTGCTGGGTCGGGCTGAGCGCGACATCGAAGATCACGATATTCGCCCCGGCTTCGCCCGCGGCATCCCGTATCTCCTCGGCCTTGCCGCTCCCGACGTAGTATTTCGGGTTCGGCGCCTTCAGTCCCGCCACGGTCTGTCCGACGACCGGCACCTCCAGCGTATGCACCAGTTCGGCGAGCTCCTTCAGGTCGTCCGCCGTAGACGCCGGATCCGCCGGATGAATGCACGGTCCGACCAGGAACGCGCGGAAGATGTTCTTCCGCTCGTTTTCGTCCGTCCGGTATGTCATCGTCTGGGACATGCTGTACGATCTCCTGTCGCTCGTTTCGCTCGTTCGGGGGAATCAGATGCTGTCGCTGAAAAGGGAACGGTAGCGGATGAAATACTGCAGTCCGGAGCCGACGGTGATGAGCACGACCGCGGCCTGGAGGCATTTCCAGATGGTCGTCATGGGGGATGCGCCGAGGTCAAGCCCGAAAAGATGGATCCAGGCGGCGCCGCCGAATGCCAGCGTAAACATCTGCGTGGCGGTCTTCATCTTGCCCCAGCGGTCGGCGGAAATGATCACGCCCTTGGAGGAGGCCAGCGTGCGAAGCCCGGTCACCATGAACTCGCGGGTCAGGATCACGATCAGCACCCAGCCGGGGATCATGGCGTAGTCCAGCATCATCACGAACGTCGCCAGGATAAAGATCTTGTCGGCCAGCGGGTCCATCAGGCGTCCGAAATCGCTTTCCACGTGGTATTTGCGGGCGAGGTAGCCGTCCAGCAAATCGGTGATGCCGGCCAAAAACGCCACGATCAGTGCGACCACATGACAGACATACGCCGCATCCGCGCCGACCTTGATGCAGGTCAGGTTCTCATTGTCGAAGTTCGCGAGCACCACGAAACAGAAGATCAGGATGATGCGGCTGACCGTAAGCGCGTTCGGGAGATGTTTCATTTGTCCTTTCCTCCGGGCTCCCGCCCTTCAGGTTCATAGGTTCCGTACAAATCGTATGCAGATGCCCTCGTAACGGTCACGGGAACGACCGTCCCGGCGGTCAGGCCGGAGGGGCATTGGGAGACATGGACCGTCTGGTCGATGTCGGGTGCGTCCATGAGCATGCGGCCACGCCATCTGCCGCGTCCGGCGTCCTCGTCCAGGATGACCTCGACCGTCTGGCCGGCCAGCGCCCGGTTCGCCTCGCGCGAAATCTTTTCCTGTTCGGCGGCGATCCAGGCGGCGCGCGCGGCGGCGGTCTTCGCGGGGACGCGTCCCTTCATGGCCGCCGCAGGGGTGCCGTCCTCCGGCGAGAACGCGAAGACGCCGATCCGGGAAAAGACGCGGGACTTCACGGCGTCAAGCAGCAGCCGGAAATCTTCCTCGGTCTCACCGGGAAACCCGGTCATCAGCGTGGTGCGGATGGTGAGACCCGCCTCGCGGAGCTTGCGGATCACCTCGGACTGGCGTTCCGCCGTGATGTGTCGGTTCATCGCCGCCATGACGGGGCCGGAAACATGCTGGACCGGCATTTCGATGTGGGGGATCAGGCGGCGGCACTTTTTGAAGGCCCGGATCATCGCGTCGTCGATGGACGCCGGGTGCACATACATCAGGCGGATGCGGAACTCGCCGGGCAGCTTATCGAGCGCGGCGAGCAACTCCGGCAGTTCGGATTTGCCGCCCGTGCGGTCCCGTCCGAACGCCCCGGTGTCCTGCGCGATCAGGATCAGCTCGCGATAGCCGAGCGAAACGAGCGATGCCGCCTCGGCAACGACCGATTTCACGGTGCGGCTGCGAAGTGCGCCGCGGATGGACGGGATCAGGCAGTAGGTACAGCAGTTGCAGCAGCCGTCCGCGATCTTCAAATAGGCGAAATGCTCGGACTCGACGGTCAGGCGCGGCGTCGTTTCATCGTAAATCCATGTACACGGCCTGGCTTTTTTCTGCTCGGGAACCGGTTTGTTCCCGGTCAGGCGTTTCAGGACGGCGGCGATCCCGGCGGGGTCGTCGATTCCTTCCCAGGCGTCGACCAGCGGGTATTTCGCACGCACAGCGCCGTCCGTGTCCCACTGCGGCAGGCAGCCTGCGACCACGACCAGACGGCCGGCGCGGCGTTTCTTCCACGTGCACGCCCGGCGGATTTCCTCCATGGCCTCTTTTCGGGCGGAGAGCAGGAATGCGCACGTATTGATCCACATCACGTCCGCCTCGTCGTCATCGGCGGTCAGGCCGAATCCGGCCACAAGAAGGGCTCCGGCGGCCACTCCGGTGTCCACAGTGTTCTTCGGGCAGCCGAGGCTGATCAGACGCACCAGGCAGGGCTGCGTCCGCTGTTCTTCCGCGTGTTTTTTCAAGAGCAGGTTCTCCGCATTCGGTTCAGGTCAAATTTGTCTATTATGATAATGTAGCACGCGAAGCGCCTTTTTTCCAGTCATTTTTTGTAGAAAAACTCCATATTCTGACCGCGAATCCCGTTTCGAACAAAAGAAAACGCCCCGGACCGCATTCTGCAAGCACGGACCGGGAAAGTTTCTTTGTGTTTCGGGAAAACGATCCCGGCAGGTGCTTTCCGCCTCGGCAGGAACGCTCTTCACCGGACGGGCTGGAGCAGTCGCCGTCTTCGCCGTCATCGGGAGGACCACGCGGTCCTTCCTCGAGCACGCGAAATCCACAAAAGCAGCAGGGCGAACGGCACGGGAAGCGCCGTCGCCGTGCAGGTCAGGATCCGACACTCCGTTTGCTGTTCGGACGGGCCGGATCCGGCAACGCCTTGTCGTTCATTGATTCGTTCGCCTTTATCATTCTGAAGCATGAATTTTTTACCAAATCTAATGCATTATTTATCAAATTCAAGTACAAAAATAGACTTTCTTCTTGAATTCATGCAAAGATGGTGTATCTTTTTTGCCGTTCGTGACAGCATGTCATAATAAAATCATACTGTCAAATCCCCTCATACTCTTTCCTTTCCAAAACTCTTTCGCAAATGCCAAGATACACCCAGAAAATGCGCGAAATGATGACGGAATCCGTCCGGCACGACGTCTGCGCCGCAGGCATCGCGCTCCTCTGCGAGGGCGGATGGGAAGCCTTCACCACAGAGAACATCGCGAAGCGCCTCAACGTCTCGCGCGGCGTCCTTTATAATTATTTCAAGGACAAGAACGACATCCTGTATGCCATCGCCCGCGCGTCAATCAACGAGCTCTGCGACAAGCTCGACGAGATCGCATCCGGCGGCGGCTCCGCGTCCGGCAGGCTCGCCGAAATGGCGTGCTGCATCGTCGACACGTTCAACCAGAAGCGCAAATACCACCGCGCCATCATGGAAAACGTGCCCCCGCCGAAAGCGAAGGATTCCACCCACCCCGCGATCGTCGGGGGGATGCGCCGCCAGGCCATCGTCGAACGCGTCTTCCGCGACGGCATCGCCAGCGGCGAATTCCGCAGCATCGACCTGTCCGCCGCCGGCATCCTCTTCAACGGCGCCATTCACCACATCTGCATGATCAACGACATCGGGGACACCTCCATCGACCCCGGTCCAACCGTTCAACTTTTCCTCCGGAGTATCCAAACGAACCATGAATAAGAAACTTTTCCTCCTCGCGGTTCCGATCGCACTTGTTTTCGGCGGCTGCCAGAGCTACACGAAGCCCCCCATGGCCGTCAAGCATTCCACCTACACCGACATCCCCGACGAAGAGAAGGTGCTCTTCCCCGAGGACATGAAGGTCCTTTCGCTCGCCCAGGCGCAGGAGATCGCGCTGAAGAACAACCCGGATTTCCTCCGCGTCCAGTTCACGATCGACTCCGCGCGCGCCAGATACTACCAGAGCTTCTCGACCTACGCGCCGACCCTGAACGCCGGCATGTCCGTCAGCCAGAGCTTCTCCAAGGTGACGTCCTCCAGTTCCGGCGAGAAACCGTGGAACTTCTCCACGAGCGTCGGTCCGTCCCTCAGCGGATCGTGGCTCATTTTCGACTGCCTCGGGCGCGAAATGAACATCCTCGCACAGAAATACAGCCTCAAGCAGTCGAAGGACGCACAGGAGGACGCGAAGCGCCTCCTGCTCCGCACCGTCGCATATTCCTATAACGACGTCCAGCAGGCCATCTCGCAGAAGGCCATCGCCGAAGCCCAGATCGACTACGCCAGGAAGATGCTGAAGGAAGCGCAGGACAAGTACGATGCCGGCTCCGCGCTCCTCTCCGACGTCCTCAATTTCCAGATCAGCCTCAAGAACGGCGAACTTGAGCTCATCCGCACTGAATACAACATCCGTTCCGCCAAGTACGTCCTCGCAGGCACCCTCGGCATCACCGACGGCACCATCCCCGACAGCGTCGAGTTCGACGAGATCACGATGCCCGAGAACGAGGTCCTCGCGGACGTCACGGTCTACCTCGACTCCGCACTCTCCAACCGTCCCGACCTCCAGCAGTACCGCGACCGGCTCGAAACCGCCAAGTACAATTTCTGGAACTCCCTCTCGGCGTTCGGTCCGAAGCTCAACGCGAACTACAACCTCGGCTACAACTGGAGCCGGAACCAGACACGGCTGGACCGCACCACCACGAGCAAGTCCGGTACCTGGAGTTTCAACTACGGCGTGAGCGCCTCCTGGAACCTCTTCAACGGGTTCTCCGACTACTTCTCCGCGCTCCAGTCCTATGCCAGCCTCGCCGAATCCGACTACGCGCTCGCGCAGACCTGGATCACCGTCGTGACCGACGTCCGCACAGCCTACGACAATTACATGACCAACCTCGAAAAGGCGGATATCTCGCGCGAAATTTATAAGCTGACGCGCGAAACGCGCGACCTCGTCGAAAACGAATACAAGGCCGGATCAGCTCTCGTGACCCGCCTCAACGAAGCGGAGAATTCCGTCATCAGCGCGCAGCATAGCCTCCTCTCCGCCGTCATCAACGCCTCCAACGCCAAGGCGCAGCTCGAGGCCGCCGTCTATGCGTTCAGCGACCGCGACCTGAAGGACGCCGACCAGTCCGCCGCCTCCGGGGAAACACTCGACCAAGTGGAACAAAGCGAGGATAAGACCGCCGACGCCGAGGCCGCGAACGACGCGGACAAGCCCGCCGCGGTCCCCGCAAGCAAGCAGACCGGCATCTGATGCCGCATCACCTCAAACCGAACTGAATTCAAATCCAACATAAAGGCCGTTTTCACATGAAACAATTTCTGAAAAAACTCTTCGTCCTCCTCATCATATTCGGCGTGCTCGCCATTGGCTGGGTCGTCTTGCGCAGTTATTCCCGCAGCAAAACCGGCGTGAAGGTCGTCTTCAAGACCGAGGAAGTCCTCCGCGGCGACGTCATCCGCTCCATCTCCGCCACCGGCACCGTCGAACCCGAGGAACTCGTGAACGTCGGCGCGCAGGTCAACGGCAAGATCATGAGCTTCGGCAAGGACGTCGACGGCAATCCGGTCGACTTCAGCTCCCGCGTGAAGACCGGCATGGTGCTGGCGCAGATCGACGACGTGCCGTACAAGGCCGACCTTCAGGACGCCGAGGCCACGCATGAACGCGCAAAAGCCGGCATCCTCCAGGCGGAAGCAGGCATCGAAAGCGCCGAGGCCAGCCTCAAGCAGAGCGAGACCCGCCTCGCCCTCGCCAAGGCGAACTGGGACCGCGCGCAGACGCTCTACCAGTCCAAGACCATGACCAAGAGCGACTACGACAGCTACCAGTCCGACTACAATACCGCCCAAGCCGAGATCGCCGTGAAGAAGGCCGCCCTCACCGAGGCGAAGGCCTCCCTCTCCAGCGCCAAGGGCACCCTCTCCAGCGCCGAAGCATCCCTGCTCCGCGCCAAGCGCAACCTCGATTACTGCACCATCACCGCCCCCATGGACGGCGTCGTGATCGACCGCCGCGTCAGCATCGGCCAGACCGTCGTCTCCAACCAGGCCGCGTCCAGCATCTTCCTCGTCGCGAAGGATTTCGCGAAGATGCAGGTCTGGGTCTCCGTGAACGAAGCCGACATCGGCAGCATCACCCCCGGCATGGACGTCACCTTCTCCTGCGACGCCTTCCCCGGCGTCGTCTTCCAGGGCAAAGTCTTCCGCATCCGCCTCAACGCCACCCTCTCCTCGAACGTCGTCACCTATATCGTCGAAGTCAACACCGACAACGACAGCGGCATGCTGAAGCCCTACCTGACCGCCAACGTCAAGTTCATCCGGGAAGCACGCCGCGGCGTCCTCGCCGTCCCGTCCTCCGCGCTGCGCTACACCCCGGACGTGAAGAACATCGACCCCGCCGCCCTCGCGAACCCCGTACAGGCCGAACACGACGAGGCCATCCTCTGGATCGAAAAATCCGAAGGCGTCCTCTCGCCCGTCAAGGTCAAAGTCGGCCTCAACAACGGCACCCTCGCCGAGATCGTCACCGACGACCTGAAGGAAGGAGACACCATCATCATCGGCATCGACACCTCCGCCGCCGCGCGCGGCCCGGCAGACGCTGATTCCGGCATGCAGAACAACCCGTTCCTGCCCAAGATGCCCAGATTCTCCGGACGCGGCAGCGCAGGCGCCCGTGAACGCGCCAGCCAGCGCGAAGCCGCCGCAGGCGGAGCGGGCGGAGCCGTCACTGCCCCCGGCGGAGCACGTCCCGGAGCGGGCGGAATGCCCGGCGGAGCACGTCCCGGAGCCCCGAGAAACTGATCGCGAGGTCCCCATGGCTCTTATTGAACTGAAAAACATCGGCAAGACGTATTTCCTCGGCGAGATCTCCGTGCCCGTTCTGAAGGGCATCTCCCTCGAGATCGGCAAAGGCGAATACGTCGCCCTCATGGGCGCGTCCGGTTCCGGGAAAAGTACCCTCATGAATATCCTCGGCTGTCTGGACCGCCAGACCGAAGGCGATTACATCTTCGACGGCGAGGAAGTCGGGCGCATCTCCGGCGACAAGCGCGCCAAGATCCGCAACAAGAAGATCGGCTTCGTCTTCCAGAGCTTCAACCTGCTCCCGCGCACGAGCGCGCTCGACAACGTCATCATGCCGCTCAACTACACGGCGCAGAACCTCTCCTCCTCCGAGTGCCGCCGCCGCGGCATCGAGGCGCTGAAGCAGGTCGGGCTCGGCGAACGCATGGACCATTTCCCGTCCCAGCTCTCCGGCGGCCAGCAGCAGCGCGTCGCCATCGCGCGCGCCCTCATCAACCGGCCCCCGGTCCTCTTCGCCGACGAACCCACCGGCAACCTCGACTCCAAGACCAGCATCGAGGTCATGAACATGTTCTCCGAACTCAATGCCTCCGGCATCACTGTCATCCTCGTCACGCACTCCACCGAGATCGCGGACTGCGCCAAGCGCACCATCATGCTGAAGGACGGACAGATCGTGAACGACCCGAAGCACGGCACGGAAAAGAAGGAGGCCTGATCATGAGAATCGTCTCCACTGTCTTCACCTCCCTCAAATCCCTGCGCCGCAACCCCACACGCACCCTGCTTACCACGCTCGGCATCATCATCGGCATCGCCGCCGTCATCACCATGATGGAGATCGGCAACGGCTCCAAGAGCGCCATCCAGTCCTCTCTCGAGAACATGGGCGCGAATTCCATCATGGTCATGCCCGGCAGCATGATGGGGCCCGGCGGAGCGCGCCAGGGCATGGGCGCTGCAGTCTCGCTCGTCCCCGCCGACGCAGACGCCATCGGCGCGGAGTGCCCCAGCGTCGCGCTCTACTCGCCCGTCGTCCGAGGCGGCAACGTGCAGGTCATCTTCGGCAACGTGAACTGGGTCCCGAGCAACATGTTCGGCGTGGCACCCGCCTATTTCGAGATCCGCAACTGGGAGATCGAGGAAGGCCGCCTCTTCACCAACGAGGAAGTCGACACCAATGCGCGCGTCTGCGTCGTCGGCACCACCATCGTGAAGGAAGTCTTCAACGGCATGTCCCCGCTTGATTGCGAACTCCGCATCGGCGACGTCACGTTCTCCGTCATCGGCGTCCTCAAAACCAAGGGCGCGAATATGATGGGCTCCGACGAGGACGACGTGGTCCTGACCCCCTGGACCACCATGCGCATGCGCGTGACCGGCCTCAAGACTGGAACCGCTTCCAATATGACCAGCTCCGTCTCCGACTCCCCCGGCGAACGCTTCGCCGTCAGCGGCCGCGCGCTCTACCCGGAACAGGATAACAGCATCACGAAGGACAAGCTCTTCTACAGCCGTTTCACCCAGCTCGACCAGATCATCGTCACAGCCTCCTCCATCGAGCAGAACGAACAGGCCGTGCAGGAAGTCTCCGACCTCCTCCGCAAGCGCCACAGCCTCAGCATCGAACAGGACGACGACTTCACCGTCCGCAACTCCGCCGAATTCATGTCCATGCTGAACCAGACCTCCACGCTCATGACGAACCTGCTCCTCGGCGTGGCGCTGATCTCCCTCGTCGTCGGCGGCGTCGGCATCATGAACATCATGCTCGTGTCCGTCACGGAACGCACCCGCGAGATCGGGCTCCGCATGGCAGTCGGCGCGCGCTCCCGCGACATCCTGCGGCAGTTCCTCATCGAGTCCGTCGTGCTCTGCATCTCCGGCGGCATCATGGGCATCCTGCTCGGACACGGCATGTCCCTCCTGATCGCGGGCGTCCTCGGCTGGCCCATCGAAGCCAGTCCGCAGGCGATCGTCGCGGCCGTCATCGTCTCCGCCACGGTCGGCATCCTCTTCGGGTTCTACCCCGCCTGGAAAGCCTCCCGCCTCGACCCGATCGAAGCCCTCCGCTATGAATAATACTCGACGAATAACACTCTGATCCGGGATGCCAGGATAGATCATCCCTGGCATCACACCCTAAAACAATGACACAAGAGGTTGCCTCTGAACGGGGCAGCCTCTTTTTTTCGCCCCTCCCCCGGCACACAAATGCGCATCACCCCATTTCGCACAATCAGCGACCCCCCGAGAATCAGTATTCGCCCCCTCCCCCTCCTTGCCGTGCGCGACTCGCGGTCAGGGGGAAACAACTCATCTCCCAACAAATAGCACTCTGCCGTGCGCGACTCGCGGTACGAACCATGTCAAACTCATGCAAATGAGTTCACCGAGGCGCGCGGATGCGCGCCCCTCGGACGCGGACGCGTCCTTTTCTCTTCCTCTCCCCTCGCAGTCAGAAAATTACTAAAAAAAGCGGAAAAACCATTTGATTTTTCTCCGATCGCGTGTAAATTGTGTTTTGGGATCGCTTTCCTGCCCGACAGGGATCCGTTTCCAAGCTCATTTCATCGGTTATTTCAGCAAAAGTGCGAGAAAACCCGCCAAGTTTGAATAAGCTCTTTTGTTCCTGAATCGAAATAAACCAGCAAGGACCATTGTGTCTTTTTGTCTTGCTGGGCGTTTTTCTGTCGTTTCAGGAACAGGTTCTTGGCGGGACCTTCTCGCACACGTACGGGGAAGCGTCCGGCTTTTTTTATCTTTGCATCACCGACCTCCCTCTGCGTGTCTTTTGCTTTACTCTCGGCAAAATCAATCATCAATTCGGAGGTCAAATGGGAAACATCAAAATCGAATGTCCCTGGTGCAGTCAACATTATTCCGTCGATGTGTCGTTCATTGGACAGAATGTCGAGTGTTCCATTTGCGGGAACAGTTTTACTGTCGGAACAAAAAACGTTATCAGCTGGGCTGACGAACAACAAGAACCCCATTCTTCACAAGCGCAACAAACTCTACAGCAGTACTGTCAAACTCCGCAACCGCCACAATACGCACAAACATCGCCGCAATATAGGCAACCGCCCATGCAGAACGGGGGCGTTCCGGTCGTCGAATCCGACAAAAGCCGAAATACTTTCGCCCTCCTCGGTTTCTTCCTCGGCTGTTTCGGTATTCACCAATTTTATATTGGCAATACCGGCAATGGCATAGCTACGATCCTTGCAAATTTCCTTTGCTCAACCCCCGTGGTTATCTTTTTCTGTGGCATTGAACTTTTAAGCACGACCACAGATAGCAAAAAACATCTTCTGAAGGACAAGGATTCCCCGGTAGCAATAGTCCTCGGAGTTCTTCTAATCCTTGGCGGTATTATTGGAGTATTAGGCATCTCCATCCCATTAACCATTTCGGCTTTGAATAAATGATTATCCGTTTTAGTTCTTTTCCGACCTAAAAAGATTCTTTTGACAGCTAAACTACTCTGTCTCTTTTTACCCAAAGAGTAAGTCAACATTATCGCCTTACCCCAAAAGGAGTATCCATCATGAAACAAAGGATCAAACGTTTCACACTGATAGAGCTTTATATTGTGATCGCCGTTTACGTTGTTCTTGCAGTATTAGGAGCTCTACTTCTCCCTGCCCTAAACCAAGCAAAAGAAAAAGCAAGACAGGCAGATTGCGTTAGCAATCTTTCCCAAATCGGCAAAGCCTTCTTCCAATATGCCATGAGCAATGACGACTGGTATCCAACCTCATCCAGGACTTCCAATCCAAAGTGGATGAACGGCGACAGCGGCGAAAGCCTCAATCTCCTCTTCAGCGAAAAAAAAGATTACTATAGAAGATACCATGACCCCAGTGATCTGCCCGATCCGATGATCTATCTCTGTCCGAGTAAGAAAGGCATCTCTCCTGCCCAGCCAAACGGTTCTCTTCGAGGTCATGTCTCCTACAACTGGTGCGACGGCCTCATGGGTGGCTTTTCCACAATATCCCCTGTCGCCTGCGACGGCGTTGACAACCACGTATCCAGAGGCCACTTTGTCCGTGGCGACGGGTCTGTCGGCATCGCAGCCGGCACACGTTCTGTGAAGTGGACTCAGGACAATGCGTTTAAGAACTTCTGCTACGGCAACAATCCACCATCTTATTCATTCTGAATTATCTCTCCAAGCCAAGTTCCAAGATAAAGTGATAAGGACGCATCTGCGTCCACGCTTCGCTGGGGGCGCGCATCCGCGCGCCTCGGTGGCCTCGCTTACGCTCGGCATTTTTTTATTCACCGCGAGACGCGCGGGCAATTTTTTTTAGTACGGATTAAGTACGGTTTGAGGTAAAGAAGAGAGGACGCCCGCGAAAAGCTGATGCTTTTCACGGGCGTCATTCAATCGTTCTAAGGCTTCTAAGCGGGAGCGTTTATGAAACGCCCCTGACCTGGCATAAGCCGGGTTTGGTTAATCCATATCCGGCAACGAGGCGAAGCTCTGTTCGAGTTCGGCGTCGGTGGGGATGTAGTCGCCCATCTCGCCGTCGTTGAACTTCTGGTACGCGACCATGTCGAAATAGCCGGTGCCGGTCAGGCCGAACACGATGGTCTTCGCCTCGCCGGATTCGCGGCATTTCTCCGCCTCGTCGATGGCGGCGCGGATCGCATGGCTGCTCTCCGGCGCGGGCAGGATGCCTTCGGTGCGCGCGAACATCTCCGCCGCGGCGAACACGGAGGTCTGTTCCACGGAGACGGCCTCCATGAACCCGTCGTGGTACAGTTGGGACAGGATGGAGCTCATGCCGTGGTAGCGCAGACCGCCGGCGTGGTTGGCGGACGGGATGAAACCGCAGCCGAGCGTGTACATCTTCGCGAGCGGGCAGATCCTGCCGGTGTCGCAGAAATCGTACGCGAAACGGCCGCGCGTGAAGCTCGGGCAGGAGGCAGGTTCGACCGCGATGATACGGTAGTCGGCCTCGCCGCGGAGCTTCTGGCCCATGAACGGGGAGATCAGGCCGCCGAGGTTGGAGCCGCCGCCAGCGCAGCCGATGATGATGTCCGGCCTGATGCCGTACTTGTTGAGCGCGGCCTGCGTCTCGAGTCCGATGATGCTCTGGTGGAGCAGGACCTGCGAAAGCACGGAGCCGAGCACATAACGGTAGCCTTCATGCGTGACCGCCGCCTCGACCGCCTCGGAGATCGCGCAGCCCAGGCTGCCCGTGGTGCCGGGGAACTGCTCCAGGATGCGGCGTCCCGCCTCGGTCGTATCCGACGGCGACGGGGTGACGTCAGCGCCGTAGGTGCGCATGACCTCGCGGCGGAACGGCTTCTGTTCGTAGGAGCATTTCACCATGTAGACGTGGCATTCGAGCCCGAAGAACGCGCACGCCATGGAAAGCGCGGTGCCCCACTGCCCGGCCCCGGTCTCGGTCGTGACGCCCTTCAGGCCCTGTTTCTTCGCGTAGTACGCCTGCGCGATGGCGGAGTTCAGCTTGTGGCTGCCGGAGGTATTGTTGCCCTCGAACTTGTAGTAGATCTTCGCGGGGGTCTTCAGCGCCTTCTCCAGGAAGTACGCGCGCACCAGCGGCGACGGGCGGTACATCTTGTAGAAATCGAACACTTCCGCCGGGATCGGGATCTGCGGCGTGGTGTCGTCGAGCTCCTGCTTCACGAGTTCGTCGCAGAACACATGGCCGAGCTCCTCCGCGGTCACGGGCTGTTTCGTCGCCGGGTTCAGCAGCGGCGCGGGCTTGTTCTTCATGTCGGCGCGGACGTTGTACCACGCCTTCGGGAGTTCGTCCTCGGAGAGATAGATCTTGTACGGGATTTCGTGTGCCATGGTTTCTTGCTCCTGACATTTGGCAGCCTCATCGGTGTTCCGGCTGCCGTTTGGTTAAAAAAAGACGGACCAAACACTTTGTTTGATCCGCCTTGACTGACCTGCGATTGTTTTCGGAAAAAACGACGTAAAAAGCCCGGTCCCGACGGATTCACCGCCAGCACCAACGCCAATCGAAAAAGCTTTTGAACGTGTTCTTTTCCATGATGCATTTACTATACCATCTTTTTGCCGCATGTCAAGCGTTTTTTCGCGAAAAAACGGTCCGGGGCCCCGCCAGTAGCGGGAAAAGGCAGCAAAAAGCCGTGCAGCGTTTCGACACGCTGCACGGCAAAAGCATCTTCTGTGCCCGAGCGGAGCCGGACACTGCCGCAGTGGAGGACTTGTCCTCCTTACTGCAGGGGCTCCGTGATGGCTTCCTTGGTCTGCTTCACTTCCTTGATCGTGCCGTCTTCGTTGAAGAAGAGTTCGTCGACGCAGACGGAACGGCGGAGGCTCTGGCCCTTCTGACCGTCGCGGTCAAGCTTGCCGTTGTGGTAGAAGAGGTAGGTGTGTCCCTTGTAGTCGACCACGCCGGGGTGAATGGTGAAGCTGTTCTCGGCGGCGCCGGTGACCTGTCCGCGGAAGGTCCAGGGGCCGCGCGGATTTTCAGCGGTGGAGTAGTTGATGCACTCGCCGCCGCGTCCGCCGGAACCGGCGTAGATGTTGTAGTAGAGGCCGTTGCGCTTATAGAGCCACGGACCTTCGATGTAACGCTGGAGCTTCAGGTCGGTGATCTCGCCGTCGATCTCGGTCATGTTGTCTTTCAGCTTCGCGATGTAGGAATTCTGTCCCCACGCGAGCCAGGCGGTGCCGTCATCGTCGATGAGCACGGTCGGGTCGATGTCGTTCCAGCCGCGGCCGGGGGTGTCGCTGTCGACGACCAGCGGCTTCGGATGCGGGACGAACGGGCCGACCGGGGTGTCACCGATGGCGACGCCGACGCACTGGCCGCCCTGCGGCGTATTGTAGGTCACATACCAGTAGAACTTGTCGCCCTTCTGGATGCACTGGGCCGCCCAGGCGATGCCCTTCTTGCCGTCCGGGAAATCTTCCGGGCGGAGCTTGACGCCGTGGCTGCGCCAGTGAACCATGTCGTCCGTGGAGTAGACGCGCCAGTCGGCGATGTTGTAGTTGCCGGGGAGACCGATGTTCTCACCGTCCTTGTAGATGTCCTCGCCGGTGTAGACGTACAGGCGGTTGCCGACCACCAGCGGGGCGGGGTCGCACGTCCAGGCGTCCGTGAAGATCGGGTTTCCGCTGGGTTCCAGGTCGACGCCCTCGTAGATGACGTCTTTGGAGGACTGGCAGGCCGCGAGCGAGAGCGCCGCGAGACAGCCGAGGAACAGGTGTGTGGATTTCATGTGTTTCACCTTTCGGTTTGTGTTTATGGATGGGAATCCGGTTCGATGAAAGAGCTGTGGTTTCGAGGCGGATCCGTGCGGAGCGGAATCCGTCTTTTCCATAATGTAACGTACACGAAAGCGTTTTTCAAGCAAAAAAAAGCGCAGAAACGCCAGTTTTGCCATTTTCAACGTATTTTCAGCGTTAAATAACGCCGTTTGAGCACAAAAAAGAAACGCAAAAAGCCGCACACCATATGGGATGATGTGCGGCATAATTGTCTTCTGTGCCCGGGCGAAACCAGGCACTATGACAGTGGAGGACAGTCCTTCTTACTTCAAAGGCTCCTTGATGGCGTCCTTGGTCTGAACCACGGCCTTGATCGTGCCGTCTTCGTTGAAGAAGAGTTCGTCGACGCAGACGGAACGGCGGAGGCTCTGGCCGGTCTGGCCGTCGCGGTCAAGTTTGCCGTTGTGATAGAAGAGGTAGGTGTGCCCCTTGAAATCGACCACGCCGGGGTGGATCGTGAAGCTGTTTTCAGCGGAGCCGGTCACCTGGCCGCGGAAAGTCCAGGGGCCGGTAATCTTTTCAGCTGTGGAGTAGTTGATGGTCTCGCCGAAACCGCCGCCACCGCCGCCGGCAGGACGATTGGGACGATTGCCGCCTGCACCGGGGCCGCCAGCACCGGCAGGACGGTTGCCGCCTGCACCGGGGCCGCCTGCGGGAGCCGCACCGGCACCAGCGCCGGGAGCGCCGCCGCCGAAGCCGCCCATACCGCCGCCGAAGCCACCCATGCCGCCGCCGAAGCCGCCGAAGCCGCCGCCAAAGCCGCCCATGCCACCGGCAGGAGCGCCACCGGCAGGAGCACCGCCAGCACCGGCAGGACGATTGCCGCCTGCACCGG
>Ga0265301_10000163_pt1 | contig 106087 bp, 156 predicted proteins | sample AusTroGonzalo_MG_2_FD_193488 | JGI IMG/M metagenome (GOLD analysis project Ga0265301, IMG submission 193488) | Bovine rumen microbial communities from tropical cattle in Woodstock, Queensland, Australia - Gonzalo_04 | ecosystem: Host-associated > Mammals > Digestive system > Stomach > Rumen ... | reverse complement strand
AAGGAGCAAACATGAAGAACGAGATAAAAGTGATAGCAAATCTGCCGATTAAAGGCATGGATGTTATCAAGCGTTGTTACAGTGGGGGGGTATTTCTCCTTCACTCACTACAATGCAAGGTGGACAAAGAGAACCTAAAATAGTGGTACGCAAAACAGCCACAAATAAGCATTAAAAAGGCAATAAAAGATTCGTTTTAAGTGAGGTGAGCAGATGAGAGTTACATACGACGAGCTTGATAAGATGGTGGATGATTTTGCAATGAGCCATACTTGGGCATCAGATTTCTTTGTTGTACTAAAAAAGGGTTATACAGAGAAAGAAATGTTGGAATCCCCTTACGAATTACAAGTTCTTGAATGGCAATGTAATTGTATTGATCTTATTTGGGAGACTGATTGGTGGGAAGGTGAGGAGTATATTGACTTATTTGGTATTTACACTGACGAGGATTTTTTGGAACTCATTGGTGCTAATTCGCAACAACTTTAAACCTATGTTTTATGAGGTGAGTAAATGATATTCAAAATAGTTGTTGTTGTGCTATTAATTATAATCAGCCTTCAACTTGATGATATTACAAGGAACACAAGAAAATGATAAATTTCTGCTTTTATGCCATAGAAGAAACATTTAATGAGGAGTGAAGAAATGATTGTAAGAGCCGAGAAACCCATAACAAAAGAGCAATACGAAAGAGCACAACTTAACAACGGCTACGTGACTGAAGCTGATCTACAAGAAATATTCAGCACATCTGACCTGTGTGGCTACGGAGTGCTCAGTCCGATAGCCTGTAAGAGATACAATGCGTTCACGGACGAGAACACATACATCGTGAGCTACAGCACATCAACTTGCTGCGATTAAGGAGGATTTATGAGAGTAATTGAGAATAATTATACAGGAAATAAAAACAATGTAGAACATGATGTTGTTTGCCCATATTGTAGTTCAAAACTCACATACTATGATGCCGATTTGAGAGAAAAATATGAAGGAGCATATGTAGTTTGTCCATGTTGTTGCAGCGATATTGACATAGATAGTATTCCAACAATAGATACAATCCAGTACCCTAAAGACTTTTATACATATAATGGCAAGGGTGTAAAAGACTATGAGATTAATGAGTGGATTAAAGAGTGTCTTGATAATCTCGACAACGACACAGAGTATTCTTTCAGATCAAGTGGTGATACTATAGTTTTTGCCTATAAATGTGATAGCGATAGTTCAGAAGCTACCGTCATTGTAGCAAAGAAGTATCAGGAGGCAGATGTAAAAATTTCTTGAAAAAATTTCTAAAAAACTCTTGACAAAATATGAAATTAGTGATATAATATAATTGTAGCAGAGATACTGCTATCTTGTTTTCCCATGACAAGACAATAAATGAGTGAAAGAAAGGAACAGACCAATGTCTTTAAGAAACAAATTGATGATTTCTGCAATGGCGGTTGTAATAGGAATGGCAACTACATCATGTAGAACAGTTCCAAAGGCAAAACATATCAACACAAGGAGTGATAGCCAATGCACCACAGCAGCGGCGAGCAAGACAACGACAACCACTACCACGGCAACAACGGAATCGAGGACGACGGCTACAGAGACAACGACGACGAGTACATTGACCGAGACTGAGGCAGAAGTTGCAGATGTAGTGATTGAAACAGAGACAACGTGTGGTGGAGACATCTGCCACACAGAGCCTTTAAGTGGGTATTGGGACGCAACTTATTACAGTGCCACCGCCCTCGGTCACACTACTCCACCTTGCGGTGCGAGTGGCAATCAGCTTATATCAGGATATTCAGTAGCCAGTGATTACTTTGATTATGGTACATTGTTATACATTGAATCAGATTATATAAGCGGTACATTCCGTGTAGATGATTGCGGTGTTGGAAACTATAATACAATTGATTTTTATTTTTATGACAATTCAGAAGTGCCTTATGATTTATCACAGGCAGGTCGAGTTCCAATAACTATTACAGTCATTAATTAAGAGGGGAGGGTAAAATTGATAAATGACAATTCCAGTTAATTCAGCGGCAATGTGGAAAGCACGATTTACAGAAGAAACAAAGAGAAATATAAAACGTGCAGAAGAAGAAAATGAAAACGCAGTAGTTAAAACAAGACAGCTTACCGATAAAGAAAAGAAAGAAATTTTTGAGAATGGAAATTATAATTATATAAAGGAGATTGAGATATGAATAAGGTTGAATTAGTTTATATCACACCTGATGCTATTGAAAAGATAGAAAAGATTGCTTCTGTTTGCTATGATAGTGAACCAACAGAAAATTATCGTATCTTTCATGGTTGCATGAAGTCAGGTCATATGTCAGTTGCAGAACATTCGGATGTAACATTTAAGATAACTTGTTCAAGAGCGTGTTCGCATCAGCTTGTAAGACATAGAACAGGCAAGTTTACACAGCGTTCTCAGCGTTATTGTAAGGAAGATGGCTTTGATTATTATATTCCAGATTCTATTGCTAACGATAGACAGGCTCTTGAAATATATAATCAAGTTATCCACAATATACAGGCTAATTATAAATGGCTTCTTGATATGGGAGTTAAAGCAGAAGATGCAAGATATCTTTTACCAAATGCTTGTGAGACAGAGATTTATATAACAATGGATTTCCGTAATTTTTTCCACTTCCTTAACGAGAGACTTTGTTTTAACGCTCAAAAGGAAATAAGAGATATCGCAAAAGAAATGGCAAAACTGGTTATCGAGAAGTGTCCTCATGCTAAAAACTATTGTGTACCAAAGTGTGAAGCACATGAAATCCCATATTGCACAGAGAGCGAAAAGAAAACTTGCGGTAGACATAAGAGATTATGTGAAATTGTAAAGGAGGAATATTTAAAGTGAAACCTTTAATTACACTAACAGGAATCAGTGGTAGTGGAAAGACTTCTCTTGCTAATAAGGTAAGTAAGAAATATGGTATGACTGTATTAAAGTCTTATACAACCAGACTACCAAGAGAAAATGATGAATCAGATTTAAGCAGTCATACATTCTGTACCCTTGAAGAAGCTGAACAAATGAAAGAACAGATAGTATGTTCAAGTTGGTTTGCAAATAATTTTTATTTTGTTACCGAAGAACAGCTTGATAATGCAGACATATATGTTGTTGATGTTAAGGGGATTAAAGATTTAAGAAGAAATTATAAAAACAAATCAGTTATCAGCATTTTTCTTGACGTAGATAGTTCGATTGCCGCTGAGAGAATGGAACGTAGAGGTGATGATAACGAAGCCATTATGAAAAGATTACAGCATGACAGCGAAGCCTTTAAGGGTGCAAAGGATGACTGCAATTTTGTGTGCGACAACTCCAATCAAGACCGTTGCAATGATATTTGTGAGTTTATAGATATGCTGATGAGGTATTATAATGGCTAATATTTTGTATGTAGATGATCGACACGAAAGTTCTGAACTTATCGAGTGGCTTGATAAAACAGATGTCGAGTACGAAATCCGGTACAAGTGCGAGGCAGAAGGCAAACGTCTGCCGTTGTTGGTGCTTGATGGTAAGGAGCTTAATTATAAAAAGGCAAAAAGATATTTGAAAGAAAGGGTGATAGAATGATAACGTTGTATACAATTGACTGTCCAAAATGTAAAAGGCTTGAAAAAACACTTGAACAGAGAAGTATTCAATATGAAGTGTGCAGAGACAGAGATGAGATGGAGCATAAAGGATTTGACTTTATGCCTGTATTAGAAGTAGATGGTCAAATTATGAATTACTCTGAAGCAATAAACTGGATAAACGAAAGGGGTTAAGCAATGAAAAGTAGCAAGAATATAGTAGAAGGATATTTAAAAAAGCAGGACTGGCGAGTTAAGGAGAACTCAAATTCTCCTTATTCCTACGGCGGTCTTGGCAAACACATGATAGCAGAAGTATCAAAGGATTATTGGCTTAGAGAAGTTTATCCTGAATATATTGCCAAAGAGTATTTAGATGGTTCAATACACATTCACGATCTTGGCGGTCTTACCCTTTATTGCTGCGGTTATTCTCTCTCAAAACTCATAACCACTGGTGTTAAAGGCGTTCCAAATATTCCGACATCATCACCCGCGAAACATTTTGATTCAATCTTAAATCAGATTTCAAATATGGTAACAGTATATCAAAATGAAATTATGGGTGCTGTTGCTTTTAGCTCGGTAGATACATTGCTCGCCCCCTTTATAAAGAAAGATGAGTTAAAGTATAGCGAAGTAAAACAGGCTTTGCAGAACTTTATCTTTAGTATAAATTCAAATAGCAGAGGTGGCGCAGAACCAGCGTTCTCAAACATTACCCTTGACCTCACGCCACCAAAGGATTTACTCAATGAGTACGCCATGATAGGCGATGGACTTGCAGATTTCACCTATAAGGAATGTCAGCGTGAAATGGATATGTTTAATAGAGCTTTTTGCGAACTTATGATAGCAGGTGATAGTAATGGCAGACCGTTTGCATATCCTATTCCAACCTATAATATTCACGAGCGTTTTGATTGGGACAATCCTAACAACAAGCTCCTTTGGGAAATGGCTGGCAAGTATGGCTATCCCTATTTTGCAAATTTCCTCAACAGCGATATGAAACCAGAAGATGCAAGAAGTATGTGCCCTTTAAAAGGTGATACTCAAATATTATATTATAGCAATCGACTCCAAAAATGGCACAAATTAAGTGTTAAAGAAGTATATCAAAACCATATGAGAGATCACAACGAAGCTGTTATCAAGACTATTGCAAATGGCAAAATAATAAATTGTAGGATTAACAAGTTTAACATCCCTGCTGATTATACAATAAGTCTATGCAATGGACTCTCTCTTAGAACCACAGCAAACCATTTAAATAAAGTATATGGCAAAGACTATATTCAGACCAAAGATTTAACAACAGATGACTATTTGCCCGTATACAAAAGACCTACAAATGTATCTAATGCAATGACATATGAGCAAGGTAAACTGGTAGGAATGTATATTGGTGACGGCAGCCAGCAAAGTGATGGAACGATTATATTTAGTTTAAATCGTTCTACTAAGCAACATTTGATAGATTTTCTGTATGATTATGCAGTTAATTATTATAATGCCAAGATTAGCGAATATGATTGTACATCAGAAATCAGTGGCAAAACAAGTTGTACAAATATCAGAGTTGCATCTAAGTCTCTTACTGGGCTTATTAATCAGTTTATTTCGGGAGATAATGCACTTAACAAGTCGCTTTCTGCTGATATAATAAGTACAAGTGAGGAGTTTAGAAAAGGTATTGTAGACGGACTTTATGAAACCGATGGTGGTAACTCAAATCGTATATACACAAGTAGCAAGAATATGGTAGAGGATTTAACTCTCTTATTTGCTACTCTTGGTATGGGCGTAAGAATAAATGAAGATAATCGAGATGGTAGACTTGGCAAAAATACTTGTTATTGCGTAAGATACTACACCCATGGCTTGAAAACAAAACAGAAAGATGTATATATTATAGATGACAATTATATTTGGTTTAAGATTCAGAATGTTGCCTATACTCCGCACAATTCAGCTTCTTGTTCTTACTGCTTAGAAGTTTTAGATGACGATGCGCCAGAAGAATTTATGCTCGCCAATGGTATTGTAACACATAATTGTCGCTTACGACTGGATTTAACCGAGCTTCAGAAACGTAATGGTGGTCTTTTTGGTAGTGGAGATAGCACGGGTTCAATTGGCGTTGTAACAATTAATCTTCCTCGTATAGCCTATAAGACAAAAGGGGACAAGGATGCGTTCTTTACAGAACTCGACCGCGTTCTTAATATTGCAAAGGACTCCCTTGAAATTAAGAGAGCGTGGCTTCAGAAGAATGTTATTGACACAAGACTTATCCCTGCTTTTGACACCTATGTTGGAACAATGAGAAATCATTTTTCGACCATCGGCATCGTGTCTATGAATGAAATGTGTGAGAATTTCTTTGGAGAAGGTAGAGACATTCTTACGGATGAGGGCAAGCAGTTTGCTGTTGAAGTCGGAGAACACATTAGGAATAAACTGTTAGATTTCCAGAAAGAGACAGGCAACCTCTATAATTTTGAAGCCACTCCCGCAGAATCGACATCTTATCGCCTTGCTAAGAAGGACAAAGAGGAGTTTCCTGACATCATCACAAGAGGAACAGCGAAAGCACCTTATTACACAAATAGCTGCCACATACCTGTAAACAAGATAACAAGCATAAAGAACACGTTTGACAATCAAGAAGATTTACAGATACTCTTTACGGGCGGAACGGTGATCCACATATTTACCTCTGGTGCTATTAGTGGCGAAACAGCAAAGAATATTATTGATACCGTGTGTCACGAATATAAAGTTCCGTATGTAAGCATTTCCCCTCTGAACAGATATTGCCCTGAACATGGCTACATTGCAGACAAGGTTGATAAATGCCCTATATGCAACTCAAATCTTAAAATGTATCAGAGAATAACAGGCTACCTTCGCTGCGTAGATAATTATAACGATGGTAAAAAGGCAGAGTTCTATGAAAGAAAACAGCTTAGTCCCGAAGATGATTAATTATAAAACTATAGAGCATGAGCGTTGTGAAGATGCACCCTTTGTGGGTGCTCTCATAGCGGCTTGCGACTGCAAGTTTAATTGTCCAAACTGTTTTAATCAGCACATAAAGGAGTTGCCTACAATAGCAAAGAGTTGCGATGACATAATAGCTGAAGTCAAAGCAGATCCATTCAACAAAGGTATAATATTCGCAGGACTCGAATGGACATTACAACTAAATGAATGCTTGTCTCTTGCAAAAGAAGCAAAGCGACAGGGGTTGCAGACAATGCTGTACACTGGCAATGATTTTAAAGGGCGATTAATGGGGACAATTATACTATCTGATTTGTTTGACTATATTAAATGTGGAAGATATGAAGAAGAACTAAAAACAGCCAATCATGTCGAATATGGTGTGGTTCTTGCTTCTGCTAATCAACATATTTACAAGAAAGGAGTAGATTATTGATGTTAAAGATAATCAAGAATCCTGATGAAGAAACCTTTAAATCTGTGATTGCAGAGGTAAAGGCTAATGATGGCTACTGTCCGTGTCGTCTCGAAAGGACACCTTCGACTAAATGCCCCTGCTTAGAGTTCCGTGAGCAGACTACAGAGGGCGAATGTCATTGTGGGGCGTACTGTAAGGTAAAAACCGATGCTTGAAACAACGGTATATAGCCAATTCCAGTTCGATAAAAGTCTCATTTTATGGGTGACTATCAAAGGAGAGAGTGAAGCTACCTATTATGTGGTGAGTGATATCTTCCGCAACGAATATCAACTCTGGAAGGGGTCAAAGAAAACAAAATGGTCGAGCGATAATCCTCTCGACTTAAATAAATATATCAAATAAGGAGAGTAAAAATGGAAACAACAGCAGAACAGATTAAGAAACTTGAACAGGAACTTGCTGATCTCAGAGAACAGGAACAGGCAGAGCAAGAAGAACTGAAACGCAAGGCAAGAGAAGAAAAGCAGAATGACTTGCAGAACATCCAGAATGCCGTGACAGAGTACAACAAGAAGTATAATGATACACTCGGCATCTACATCGGCAGAGCTAAGGATGTGACCAAGCTGTTTGACAACATCTTTCCGTTTTGGGGTGACTAATATGAAGTTTGAAGATTTGACTGGTCAAAAATTCGGTAAATTAACTGTTGTAGAAAGAATAGAAGATTATATTTTTTCAAATGGCGAAACACGAGTACAATGGTTATGTAGATGTGAGTGTGGCTGTTCAAGGAAAACAATAGGTAAATATTAAAAAAACGGAACTGTCAAATCTTGTGGTTGCATGAGATATGAACGAAATGACTTAACTGGACTAAAATTCGGGAAGCTATTGGTTCTTAATCGGAACAAAGAATGTAAGTCACGTTGGGATTGTTTATGTGAATGTGGAAACAAATGCACTGTTCCTACAAGTCAGTTGCAACAAGGAGATACTAAGTCTTGCGGATGTTTAAGAAAAGAAGTTAGCTATCAGCAATGTAAAAAATATAATGACTACGAAGTTCAAGAAGATTACGTGATTATGTACACCACTAAAGGTGAGCCGTTCTTTGTGGACTTAGAAGATTTTTGGAAAGTAAAAGATATCTGTTGGCACAAAAATGAATATGGATATATAACTGGTCATGTAAACAAAAGAAACGTCTTGTTGCATCGTTTTATCATGAATGCACCTGAGAATATGCTTGTCGATCATGCACACGGAGAGTCATCAAGAAATGACAACCGTAAATATAATTTGAGGCTTGCCACAACCCAAGAAAATTGTATGAATCATCAAACTGCAAAACATAATACAACAGGTGTTACTGGGGTTAATTGGCATAAGGCTTCAAATAAATGGAGAGCCTTTATTGGAGTTAATGGTCAAAACGTTCACCTCGGCACATTTGATTCTTTTGAAGATGCAATACAAGTAAGAAAACAAGCGGAAGAAAAATATTTTGGTAAATGGTCATATGACTCAAGTCAGAAAATATAATGCCAAAGGAGACTGGAATATGAAAATAGCGATTGATTTGGATGGAGTGGTAGTAAACACACCATTTGCAATGATAGAATATATCAATGAAAGATTGCCAATTCATTTAGAAATCAACAATATAAAAACATATCGCATAGAAGATGCTTTACCCAAGCCTTTCCAATGGGTAGTTGAAAATGGATTTAGAGATGCTTTGTTTTGGAAGAAAGTCGCTATGATACCACAAGCAGCCGAAACCATAGAACGCCTTTACAGAGAAGGTAACAGCATTTGGTTTGCTACAAGTAGTTTGCCCGAAAACCTGCGTAAAAAGATAAACCATCTATCTCGCAATTTACCATTTCTGCCGAAAGATTTTGTATGGAGACACACCATTAATTTACAAGATAAAAGTCTGCTGGACGTAGATGTCCTTATTGATGACTGTTTGGGGCATCTATTGCACCCGGATAGGAAGTATGTGGGCATTGTACTTGATTACCCGTGGAATCAGACAGAGGGCAATATCCCGAATTTGCTGAGAGCATATAGTTGGTGGGGAATTTACGACAGAATAAAAACAATAGAAACCTTTATAAAGGAGAATGAGAATGAATAAATTCGAGAAGATAAGCGAAAGACAGTTCTTCATTGACTTTGCCGAGTATCTTGATGAGGAGTGCTTAGATGTAAGGGACGGTAGAGCAATCTACAACATGATTAAGCTACCAAAGAGAGCAACAACAGGCTCGGCAGGTTACGATATTTTTGCCCCATACAATATCACTATTCCACCTAAAGGAACAGTCAAAGTGCCCACGGGCATAAGGGCAATTCTTGATGATGATAAGTTCCTTGCAATATATCCGAGATCGGGGCTTGGCTTTAAGTATAAGATGCAGATGTGGAATACTATTCCGGTAATAGATACAGATTATAGCGGCTCAGACAATGAGGGACATATGTGGGTAAAGTTCTACAACGACAGTCCAGATGGTAAGACAATTACTATAAAGCAAGGCGAAGCAATGTGTCAGGGTATCATTCAGCAGTTCTTTAAGACAGATGATGACGATGCTGATGGTGTGCGTAATGGTGGCATGGGTAGCACCACAAAATAAAAAAATAGGGATTAACTGATATTATCAAAACGATACTATCAACTAATCCCGTAAGGAGATACTATGGAGATAAAAGAGATTGTCGCCAACAATCCCGCCGATAAGGAGACAGTAGAAGAACAGCTCTACAACATCTTTATAAAGTATTGTTGACTAATGGCTGATGGTGTGCTATAATATAAAGGCTACCATCAGCCTCTTATTATATAGGAGGTATGATATGATTGCAATATATGCAAGAAAATCTGTTTTTAGAGAGGACTCTATCTCAATTGAGTCTCAAATCGAACATTGTCAGTACGAAGCCAAAGGTGAAGAAAGTATCGTTTACTCCGATAACGGCTTCTCAGGCAAGAATACAGATCGCCCAGAATATCAGCGCATGATAGAGGACATTAAGAGCAAAAAGATTAACAAGGTTATTGTCTACAAGCTTGACCGTATAAGCCGTTCAATCCTTGATTTTTCCCGAATGATGGACTTGTTTCAAAAGATGAATGTCGCCTTTGTGTCGGCAACCGAGCACTTTGACACATCATCGCCTATGGGCAGAGCAATGCTAAATATCTGCATTGTATTTGCGCAGCTTGAACGCGAAACAATACAACAACGTGTGGCAGATGCTTATGCAAGCCGAAGCAAGAAAGGCTTCTATATGGGTGGCAAGATACCATATGGCTATATAAAAGTGCCTATAATAATAAACGGTGTCAAAACATCAATGTACGAGCAACAGCCTGAAGAAGCAGAGGTTATAAGATTTATTTATGAACTTTACTCAAAGCCATCAGTCACTTTGGGCGACGTATTAAGAGAACTAACCAAAAGAGGGCTTAATACCAAACGCGACGGTTACACATGGCAAACATCTCGAATCTCAGAGGTAATGCGCAATCCGATTTATACTTATGCGAACAGAGATACATATAATTTCTTTAAAACTCAAGGTTGCAACATAATCAACCCAATTGACGATTTTACAGGAGAGACAAGCTTATATCTTTTTCAAGGCGAAAACCATAATCGGAAAACATGGGATTTATCAAATCACAATATTGTTGTAGCACCACATCAACCCATAATAGATTCAACAACATGGCTCATCTGCCGCAAGAAACTCTTGGCAAATCATCAAATCAAAACCTGTAAAGCCAAGAACTCATTCCTTGCTGGCAAAGTAAAATGCGGACATTGTGGCTACGCCTTTGTAGTCAGAATTTCACAAAGACGCAGAAGTGAAGATGTGCGTTACTTTGTAGATTCTGGATATTCTTTCATGCATTGTTGCCCCGTAAAACTCCCATCTTTAAAAGCTAATGAATTTGAAGCCGATATCGTAGAGCATATCAAAAACAAGTTAGATTCATTAACAATTAAAAGATGCGAAAAGACAACTCTTGTGGATAGCAGAATTGATAGCCTAAACCTACAAAGAGAAAAAATTTCGACAGAGATTGAAAACATAGTAAACACTCTCGCAGCCACATCTAATCAAGTAGCCATAAGTTATATAGAAAAGAAGATAGCCGACTTGGATTCTCAGAAACGAAAGATCGAATCCGAGATACAAACTATCCAGTCAGAACAAGAAACAAAACAGTTAAATCAGTCACGAATATCAAACGCAGTAAGCAAATGGAGCGAGCTTTCTTTTGATGACAAAAAAGCTGTTATAGACCTATTAATCGACAAAATTTTGGTTTTTCAAGACCATATCGAAATCGTGTGGCGCGTGTAAAGTTGTACGCTCCGCTTCTCCGAACCGTACAAAATGAAACGGCTGGTGGTAGCTTTTGCCTATAAATAGACACTTGAAGAAGTCACGAGTGATTATTTATAGACAAAAAAATAGGGTGCATACCAAGTCAATTAGACCTAATATGCACCCTATAATTATTTTTTGGTGAATATCTTCTTTATCTTCTGCCATAAACTTTCTTTTTCATTCTCATTTGTAGACAGTAATGGTGTTGTTTTTGTTGTTGCTTTCTTCCGCCAATAACTCTTCTTTTTCTCTGTGTACTTCTGCCCCATTTCTTACCTCCGAATCATCGCTTAATATAACGGTGTTTTCACCTCTACAATCCTGTTCTATTTGTATCTCAGTTTCTTCTACATATTCAAATTCGTTGATAAATTTCTGCACTCGCCATATTGTTATAATAGTGGCAAAGAGACATAGGACTGCAATTGTGAAAGCAATTATTGTGCCAATTGTTAGTCTTGCTACTACTTTGTCAAACCTTTCTTGTGCTACTATATAATGATTTCTCCAATTTCTATCTTCACATTGTCTACAATCCATGAGAAATCACCTTCTACTTCAGTATCATTCCCATTACTGCGCCAATAATAGCTGTAATGATTGTGCCAAGAGTTACGGAGCTGATTTTAATAAGAAGTCCCAATTGTGTGTTCATCTTAGCCTGTGACACAGTTAATTCAGTAATCTTGTTTGTCTCAATGGTATGTCTCTCATTACAGTCGTCTTTTCGCACGTAGCGATTATCCAGTAAAGCGTAATCTTCCTGAGTCAACATGAAATGCCTCCTTTCTTAATGATATTTACTCTACAAGCCATAACTTACACAAAGCTTGAAACATAGCGTTGTAAGACTTTGAACCTAAAATACCGTCTATATCGCCACAATTGAAGCCATGCTCGTTAAGGGCTGTTTGTAGCTCTTTTACATCATTAGAATTGTTAATGTCAAATTTGCGTTCAATCTTTTCAAGTTCAACCCAGCCAGCACCAGATTTTAATTTGCCGTATTTAATATTCCCTACAATCTTTTCTTCAACAATAGTGTATTTTGTGGTCGTTGTGATTTCACCGGTTTTATTCTCGCCTATAACTTTATAGATTGGTGTTCCTTTATCAAGAGTCTTAGTGTAGCCAGCGGGTGAGGTGCTTGCCCCATTGAGAGCATTAAGATATGTCCTAACTTTTTCTTTAAATGCAGCCCAGTGAGGGAGTATATATAAAGGACACCACTTATAAGGATGTTTGCGAGTATTAAGATAATCATTTGAACCTTTGATGCCATCCCTTACATTCAGCCAGTGAGTATGCGTATAAAGATGATCGTCTACATTAAGACCATATTTGTGCAAAAGATAGGCTACTAACTTTGCACAGTTATCCTCAGACTTCTTATCGGTGTCATTATAAGCAGACGACATAATGCACTCTATTGATATTGTTTTACGGTTACCATCTCCGCCACCGTCTGCCGCGTGCCAACCTGAAAGAGTGAGAGGCAACATCTGCCAAGCGCATACATTATCCACATAGTAATGCACACGTACATCATTCATGTTGCCATTCACGGTAGCACGAGAATATTGTTCTGATGGGTGAGTTCCATTTGCCGTTGCAATCCAATCAGTATTATGAACTGTAATGCCTATGGGCTTTGTGGGTAATGCCGCCGTAGGCATCGCAATTCCGTTTGGATTGTGATTGGTAAGTAAATACTCTTTTACCGTGACACCGTTTGCGTCATAAGTTTTATCGGGGTTTAAAAATGCCATATGTTTTCACTCCTCTCGTCCTTTTCCTCTGCTTTGTTTATACCCAAATTCGCCAAAATATTTTTCTTCTGCCTTGCGCCTCGCATCAATAGCATCTTGGATATTGACATATTCCCCTAAAAATATTTCCTTTTTATTGATACAGATGCGCGATCTCCATTTATTAGATTTTTTACTCCATGAAACACCAACATAACCCGATGTATTATTGGATTGTTTTTCTTTATTCATGCCATTTTGAGATATCGTTGCAAGGCGAAGATTACTTTTGCGATTGTCATGCTTTGTGCTTGAGCCGTGTTCATGGTCAACATCAATATTAGGTGGAGCATTCATAATCATTCTATGCAAGTAAACTGTAGTATGATTGATTGTTGTAACCAAGTATCCGTTATCATTTTTATGCCAGCAGTATTTATGAATCCGTCCAAAATCTTCTATGTCTACGAAAAATGGTTCATTTTTATAAGTATATAAAATGACATAATCATCATGAACAACATAAGCATTATATTTTTTGCGGACTTCGGCTATTGTTTGTGTTGCGATTTCCTTTTGATAACAGCCACACGAAACTGACTTGCCGGTTTTTAATGTTGTAGCCAATACATCTCTTATTGTTCCGTTGCTACATTGACACTGGCATTTCCAATATACGGCTTGCCTACCATTTGAATAATAACGATTTTCAGCTCTTTCCAACACTTTCCATCTCCCAAACACTAACCCAGTTAAATCTTGTGCTTTACCTGCCATTCTTTCACTCCTTTCCATCACTATTCTTTTTTTCATGCTGTGTGCCAAAATAAAAACCCAATACTGAACTGTAGATTGTCAAAAATATTTGAGGTTCAACTTTGTCTAACACACATAGATACACAAATGTTGCCGTTAGTGAGAAAGTCACAAACGTTTTTACATCAATGAGTTTTGCTAATTTTTGGAGTATTAATTTCATGCGATCACTCCTTTCATTTAGTTTTTATATATTAAAGGCGACATTATCTTGCCACCTGAATTTCCATATTTGAGGGGTGATGGCTGTTACACCACCACCCGAAAGAGCCTTAGCTTACTTCATTTCGGAAAGGAATCTTTCAAATTTCTTGCGAGTACGCTCATCAGGAGCTTTCTCCACGAGTTCTTCTATCTCGTCGATGAAGTCCTCTTTCGCATCATCTCTGCTGTAGCCACGAGCGTATGAGCCTCGTCTTGCATAAGAACTACGACCACCACGAGCGTTAGAACGACCGCCTCTGCCTTCCATAGACATATCATTGTCGTAGTAATATCTGCCGCCCATATAATAGCCACTGTGTCCGTCCTCTGCCTCTATCATAGCGATAGTGGTCTTGAGAGACTTCATTGTGTGGGTGAGTTTGTCAAGGTATTCCAAATCGCCAGCACTCAGTTCACCACCTGCACCATTAATCTTCTCGTTTGCACTTTCAAGTTCCTTTGACACTGTTTCGCAAAGGTCATACAGGGTATCTAACTTCTTATCCATGTTCTACCTACCTTTCATCTAATCCTGCGAGTGCCAATATATTCAAAGATAATATTAGCGTTCATCACATTAATTGCCTGTGTGCTTATGTTGCGTACTGAAACACTCTGACAGCCACAAAGACTTGGTACTGCCACGATTATTGAAGCTCCGACATTATCGCCCGATACGTCTGAAACCAGAGGTACGGTTACTGTCATAATGGAACTCGGATCAGTTTCACCGCCTATTGCAATTGCAAGGCTGATAGGTTCAACTGTTCCTGCGGGTTCTTCGGGCAAACTGATATTGCCGTGGAACTCCACGTTGTAAAGTGTTTCATATACTCGTCTGCACTCATAGCAACCTTTAAAAGTAGGTGCATTGTTTGCGAGTAAGAAGATTCCGCTTTCATCTCTATGGAATACAAGTCCTGCGTTGCAAGGAACGGGGGATTCCGTAAAGATTACAGGTGCGGTAGCCTGTACTACCTGTGTAGCATTACTGCTGTATTCTGCTGCCATAGTTATCACCGCCCATCATTAAAATGAGCCGTTGCAACCGCAAGCGTTGGCACAGCAATTAGGGTTCTGTACCATGTAAGCGGGGATAGCCTTTGGAGCAACATACTGCTCTATTTCGTTAGCGAGATTTCTCTGACCAAGCTGGATAACCCCTGTCTGAACATCCTGTGAAGCCTGTCCACGAGCGAACATAAGCTCTGAGCGAAGCTGTGCAATGATGTCGTTCTTGCTCTCAATCTTGTCTGAGCAAAGCTGATCCTTAATGCTCTGAATACCACTATTAAAGGCTGTGAGAAGCGCATTGGTATTCTGAGCGTCAGCGGTTCTTGTAGCACATCCTTCCTGTGCGAGTGTGTACTTTACGTCAGCGGTAGCTGCACGATTCTCACAACAGCAGTTAGCAAGCTGTGACTGAATAGCGTTTAAGCCCTGAGAATTAGCTGTCTGTGAAGCAAAACTTCTTTCAAGATTTGCTATCTCATTACCATTAAGCTGCTGAGAAATTGCAGTCTGTGCTCCAAAGATAGAATTATTCACGCCATTGAAGCCCTGACACATACCGAGATTTGTGCTTGCAAATCCCTGATTGATTGCACTTGTAATGCCGTTGCCAGTCTGACAGATGTTCTGATTTACACCTGCAATGCCAAGCTGTACGTCACCAAATCCGCTTGTGATAGAGTTCTGGATGCCCTGTACTGTGGAGTTAAGCATCTGGTCACGGAATCCATCGTTGATGTTCTGGCTGTTGTTGAGCCACGGATAAAGACCGAAGCCATCTGCCATGCCCATTCCCATCATTGCGCCATAACCGCCGCCAAAGCCGCCAAAGCCAAAGCCACCGTTACAGAGTGCGATGAGGAACAGTATGCCGAGCCATGAGTCTCCGCCACCAAAGAGTCCGTTGCCACCGCCGTAGCCACCAGTAGGAGATACAAGCATTGTTGTGTCCATTCCGTTTTCTGTAAGAGCCATAAAGCCCTCCTTTCTCCCCATAACTTTTAGGGGTGAGCGTTCACATCCTTATGTGTGAACGGTGCGTTATATATCAAGGCGGAATTGCCTTAATACCATTAGAAAGGTAAAGACTATAACTCATTGTGAGCCATAGCTTTACACTATAACTCACTTCCTGCCAAGCATTGCGTTTACACGCTGTTGAAGCATTGGTGGGATTTTGCCATTATCGGCTAAGTATTGTACAATTTGTTGTGGAGTTGTAAGCTCCTTTGGGATATTCATTCCCGTAAGATATTGCATAGGATTCTGCGCAAACTGCTGATATAATGCGTTCATATCAGGCTGTTGCTGTCTCCCTACATTCAAAGGATTACTCATTTCCATTCAGCTCCTTTGCTATTTTCTGCATTTCTTCTATTATCGCCTTATATGGCTCAAATTCTTCTTTTGTCATAAAGGCAGATAAATCAGCATTTTGTTGCGGTTCTTGAACCTGTTGCTGTGAAGTCTCCACCTCTACAAGTTTGAAGCACTTGAATACGGGGGGCTCTAATTGTGACATTCCCATTGTCTTTGTATAACAATGTGGGCTACTATCATCAATGAACATCACAGAACTGTTTGGAGCAACCGTCCACGCACGAGCCTGTTGCTCATTTTGAACGTGAACTATGTTGTTAGTTTGCGGTTGCATATATTGCTGCGCAGACTGAAATTGTTGCCCATAAAGGTTGTAATTGTTTGGGATATAACCATAAGCCATTTACTCACCTTCTTTCGTGTAATAATATATCGGTGTTACATGACCACTGTCGAAAGCGTCATAGTAATCACCATTAACTACTGCTACGGCATGAGTGCCAGTCGCCACTATGTATTTGCCAGTCGGGTGATCGTTTGCAAAATCTACAAGTGAATAGCAAAACGGACAGTCATTAGGGCAGATATATCTCTTAAAGCCCAAACTTCTAAGATACCAGTCCCACGATGCGTTTGTATTGCCCCAATCACCTAAGTAAAAACCTTCAGCACAAAGAGTAGTGTAGATTTCGTCCCACGATATTCCTGTGACAATATTAATGGCTCTTATCACACAGTCGCCAGCGTAGTAGTTTCCACGAGGGTTTTCATTGAAGTTTACATACATAAAATCTCCTTACGTCTTTCTTGCTTGTTCATCGTAAATAGTTGCCAAGTCCCAATCAATAGCATCCCTAACTCTGTAAAGCAGTTCTGCATCTCTCAGTTCTTTGTCAACGTCCTTGACGTATTGCAAAACAAAGTCTGCGGCGGCTATTTCTGACATATCCACAAGGTTGTGATAGGAGTCCTCATATATTACTTTGCTTTTCTTTTCCCACTCAATCCACTCTTTAAGGGCGTACTGAATGAGATGAATTTTATCATCTGGCGATAATTTATCGTTTGGACGTTCTAATATATCAAGATTCAATATGTCTACCTGTGGAGGATTATCTGACGTTATCAGTATGTGATGATGCTGTGTAGCATACTTCTCTAACTTCAAAAGACCGTCCGATTCTTCGTGCAGTTGCTTCTTCTGTCGTTTAGCGTCAGCTTCAAGGTCAATGAAATTAAACAATTCCGTAAGCTGAGTGTGAATCATCATAGCACCAACCATATGATTTGATAATTTCTTGAATATTTCGTGCATCGGCATACTTCCTTTCATAATTAGAGGCGTGACCAAATTAATGACCACGCCTTAGTTGAAATTACCTTTTTTTTATTCAGTTATGTCCATGCACCGTTTGTGTGTTCATGGACATCCGCAACAGGATGCCACCCTTTAAAGGTGACAGTTACCTCACTCGGCTGTACCGTAGTGCCAACTGAGAGTGTGTTTGCTTCGTCTGTCGTGGGGATTGAAGTCGAGATGGAATCAGAATAGTTATCAATTTTATATAAAGGCTCATTAGAGATTATAGTTTCGGGCGTGTCCAATACGTAATAAATTGTTACAGCTGTGCCATTAGAATACTGCGTTGAAAGGAATGATAAAAATGATTCAAGGCTTGTTGTTGCAACATTTTCTGGACGTATTCTTATCATGCCTGAACCAAGCACAATATAAAACCCTAATGTTGTTCCGCTTTGCGTAACATTTGCATATTCAAAATGAGAACAAAACGCAACGGTTTGAAGCTTATAATCTGACAACTGCAATTTAAAAAATGCAGTATCATCGTTTCTGCTTTTTGTCCAACCTTCAGTGCCATCAAAGACTAACTTCTTAATCTTCCTCTCACTCTCCACACTTCCCAAATATACAGGCGTTGTGGTCTGTCCGTTTAAAATCGGGATTTTATAATCTCCTGCGTGTTCTCCCGATGTTTCTAATTCTCCCACTCCGTCCACTGATACAGGATTACTCGGTGACGGCGTTCCGTTCTGGACGGTGTTACCCTTGATAGTCAAACTTGCATTTGTGCCGTCGCCGTATATGGTTGTTGGTAGAGTTATCGTGTCGGTTGATGTTCCACGAATATAGTGAGAGTCAACCCATGTGCCGCTACTCTCTACGTATCTCTTAAAATTCATGCTTTATTCACCGCCTTACCAACCGACACCGATTGAGCCATCGGGGATATTGCCAGTAGGCGCAGTTGATGATATATATAATCTTTTACCGTTGGGGAGTTCCAAATAATCATTACCGCAATCTGCTTTCCCATCTAATAGAGTATCAGCTTCGCTTTTTGTATAACAGCTTTTAGAAAAGCTAATCCATGCGTAGTCGCTTAAATCGTCGTCATATCCCCAGACATACTCTCCACCGTCAATATCAGTTCCACTTGTACCTAAATATTTTACCGTGTAAGCATCGCCTTCACTTGCATTGTTTGGTAGGTCAGCATAATAGTTGACACTACCCTTGTAATGCACACCGCCCACAAGGGCGGCAACTGCATTATCTGTATATGTTTTACTGCCATTAAGAGCAGCACCTAATGTTACAACATCCATATGCTACACCTCCTTACGCAAGAACCGTAGCCCAGACTTTAGAAAAGCCAGAGGCATTCTGCACAGAAATAGCATAGATACCACTCACATCGGCAGCATAAATTTCATTATCTGTAATCGTGTCCACAACGTCAAAGCCTTTAAGCTTTACAAGGGACAACACTTTCCAATCGTCATTAGCAGTCAGCTTTCCAACCACCTGACAAGAACCAGTGCCAGTAGCCTTAATGCGGAGGTCAGAGCCAGTAAGATTATATATTTTAACCTCTTTGGCAACCCCGTTTGCATAAAGCTCATCACTTACAACCGTATATTTGTTAGCCATAGTTCATCTTCCTTTCTGTTTAGTTTGAAATTTCATAAATATCCGAATCGGATAATCCGTAGTGCCAAGTTCTACTACTGCCTCTACCAATTCTGGTATCGTAAATTATGTGATTTGTTGTATCAATACTAATAAAGCCTACGCAATATAAATCTTTAGGGATCAGATTTCCTTGTCCATCAAAATAATATCCTTTTGCGATATCATCTGAATCATTAAAGTTGTAGAAACCATTTTCAAATGTAATATCTAAAATATTACCAACCGAATTTCCGCAAACAACAGATTGCCATGCATCTTTATGATTGTTGCCATGACAAAGGACAACGGGGATTCCATTGCCTATCATTGTAGCCAGTTTGGTTCTAAACGAGCTATTCTTCGAGTCGGCTTCTTGGTATTTTAAAGTAGAAGCTGTTGAGTTATGAGAGAATATGAGGGCAGTCCATGTTGTGTCCGTAACGGCATTTTGCACAAAAAGCCAGTCAAGTTGGTTTTCGGTTATTATGGCAACGTCATTATACGGAGCAGAAGAAGAACCTGAATGCGCAAGAGTGAGATCATCGTATGGGTCTAAGAAATACACACGCAACTTATACTCTGCAAAATCCATATATCCGTACATTTTATTAGTATCATTTGGATTTGATATAAAATTAGCAGGTCGTCTGCGCATTTCCATTGTGTTAAAGACTGCTGTATTTATTGGATATCCCGCTCTTACGTTGGTATCGTGATTACCTCTACAAATCACACAACTTTTAGCATCTCTCATAAGATAATCTGCAACCTCAAAATTATGCAAAGCCTCAGCACGTGTACGTCCTGTTGATTGTACAACATCACCCATATGCACAGAGATATCACAGTAGTTTGTTATTGAATTGAATAATTTAAAAGAATCTTCCCCGTGTCGTGTATTCTGATAAATGTCGATATGGGTGTCTGTAACATAGCTCACATTAAATAATTTGCCTGTCACATCATAAAGAGAGTTAAGAGCATTTAAGCCTCCGCCTATAAGTTCATACTCAAAATCGGTAAGACTCAATTCTGGAACGTCTGTTATTTCGGCTTCTATTTCAGCGATTTTGTCTCTTGCAATTTTGTCATAGCCTGTAATAAACCCATAAGGATAGAAATTACCAACCGTTTCTCCTTGTTCAATTTGCAACTCATAAGTTGCATCATGAAATTCCGTATTAGGTGAAATATACAAAATTACGCTTTGGTCACTCTCAAAAGTATCTGTTTCGATTGGCGTTGTGCTAATTACCCATCTTGTACCTGAACCAGAACTTACATCACCATATCTCAGACTAATATTTCCTGCTGTTGAAATCGTACCTGAAACTCTCTCTATCTTTGCTGTATATGTTCCCGCTGGCAAATTCGTGTTACTTGCACTTACTGCGCCCATTAACGGTATCTTAACACTTCCAGAACTTGTACCGTTAATCACAATTCTTCCTTTAGTGTCGGTCGTAATTGTAATACCACCAAGCGTTTGAGGAACTGTTGTCACGTAGAACATATTTGAAGATTCTTCAGATATAATGGATATGAGATCGCTATTATCAGAAATGTCACTTGCGTTTTTTGTTGACATCTCTCTCGCTTTTTGATCCAATGCCGTATACCTCCAGTTTGCTTCTTCATCAACCTCTGTTCCCTTGTTAATAACAACTTCAACCTTGGCATTATTTAAAACTGCCCCACCTGAGATACGCAATTTAACTTCTGTAATGCCAGTAAGAGATACGGTTGACACTTTTGTATGGTTATTTACCCATCTTTCATCATTAACTCTAACAGAAATATCTGAAGTAGAAGTTGTTGAGCCACTTACAAATTTGTAAAGAGCCGTATATGTTCCTGCCTGTAATGTGCAAATTGTCACATCTGTTACAAGAGATGCCGCTCCATTAATCGTTAATGTGTCATCTTCATTCCTTACTATGGTAATTCCATTGCCCGAATAATTTGATAAATCAAGATAATTATTGTGTTCAACAATTTGGGAATCATCAATAAAGACATTGCGATTAATTCCCAGACTTACAAAATCATCTTTTTCAGCCGTGTGAATAGAAAACACAACTACACTCGCATCTTTCGGTACGTCTATGACATTTTGCCCTGTTTCCATTGGGAATGTAGCGATAACACGATTGTTCTTGTTTATGAATACTGAACGCAAATTGTCGCTGGTATGTGTAACACCCGAATAAATTATTCTCTTATATGGTAACACATTAATTGTGCAGGTGCTCCAATATTGACTACTCTGAACTTCTCCATCAATGTCATAATATTCTCCGTCTGTAATGTCGCCCAACACATAAATATCTTCAACAACTGTGCTGAGTAAATCATCACGAATCAATTTGACTTCGGAATCCAATCTATCTTTCAGAGTTGTATATTCAGTACCATCTTCACCGACTCTTGCTTGTGCAACTTCAGGCGCAACAATAGCTTCAGCAGAAGATGAAATAACTATCTCATCTATTTGTGCCTGTAAGTTGTTTATATCAGCTTCAGCTTTATTGGCTCTGTTTAACGCAGCTTCAACCGCTTCAGATGTGGGATAGTTTCTACTTAATTTTCCCATCTATTTCTCCTTTCTCTTACGATATCGTCCTTACCGGATCTTGATCGTAAGTATATACTGTATTTCTGTCATTTGTGCGCAACGGTATACCATAGCTTTCATCGCTGACAGCATATGCGGAAACGATTTTATACAATTCCTTCTTGTCGTCACAAATGCTGTAACCCAATTCAAGGCTCACAGGAATATTATCCTCTGTGCCTAAATCAAGCGAAACGCTCATATCAGGAGTTGCGTTGTTAGCCGTTAGCCATACCGCAGATACAATGTCTGTATTGCAAATCGGAGATACAAGCATAAGGATTCTGACCTTCCATGTTTCAGGGACTTTATCAGCAGAATTAATCAACTCCACGCCAACCGCAGAATTAAATTCATAAACTATTTCAAATCTATCCTCGTCCGATAGAGAAGTAGGAAACATAAGTTTATTCCCTTCAACGGCAAAATGAGTTTCGTCAGCGAATAATCCCTGTTTATAATTTTGCAATATTGTATCTCCCTTACCAGTGCGAAACATAGACATCTCACATACTCCATATTCGTTTCTGCGTGGTGTTTCATCGAGTTCCACATATCCGTTTTCAATATCTTCAACAGTGAGTACGATGTCCTGTGCATAAGGAACATTTATAGGTTCTACTATATACGGATTATCAGTGCCATCAAGAGTGCGTTTATCTGCTCCCGAAATCATTGATAAAATATTGAAGTCCCAGTAATTCACCTCAAAACTTATACTTGCACTTTTTGCCGTGTCCATTTTAAAAATTGTTGCGCCCTGAGAATCTTTTTTGCGGATTGTTTCACCGTCCTGAGTAATCTTCAATTTGCCAATATTGGTGCATTTCCACACAGCTTCATTCTGCTTATCAAACGCCCAAACCGCAGCAATTTCTCTTATAAAAAACTTATCCATTCTCCACCTCCTTTATTCCTTGACCGAAAACATATGCATAAACTGCCGCATAAGTCACATCTCCACTACCATTTATCTTGACTAAAACCGTGTGTTCACCTGCATCAGCTTCAAACGGAAGCGTGAAGTTCTGTGTATACTTCCAACCTCTTGATAAATTGAGATCATGTTGATATGTGTGCGGAACATTATCTAAATAAACCGTCACAGTATTTGAACCCATAGAATTAGTTATGAGATTTGCATTGAAACACACAAAAATATTTGTCTTGATTGTTGCGGTGAAATTAATAGTTGCAAAAGTCGCAGGAGCAGAATCAGGTACAATTCTGCCTGTCTGCGAATTACCAACAATAAATTCAAGATGATTGTTTTGATGAAATGCTGCGCCAATGTATGCAGTTCTATCTGACAATATTTTGCCTTTATAATAAAGATGAACATTATCTCCGACTTCAAGGTCAGCGCCACTCCAATTCGGAACGCAATATTCTGAACCGTTTGAGATAAGTTGTACCACATACATTCCATTTGATAAAACTTGCATAACTTTTGAAGGAATAGCAATGAGATAATCGCTATTCTGCATTTTTTTATCAATGACTTGTGTCACATATTCTTCTAATACATCTGCCATTACCTCGCCCCCATTCCTTCAATATTTGAATCTACTGGCATCCAGTTTACATTTGTTGCCGAAATTTTCATTGAGTTTGCACCAAGCGGTATTGTTATAGACTGAATAATAAAAGTTCCAGCATTGATATTCTGAAACTCGTCGGTAATTCCTATTGTTTTGTTTACATCAAGATGCGGAATGAGCGGACATTCAAAACTCAAACTCATTCCTTTCAAACTTTCCTTTTGGAGTAAAGATACCGCATATTGCTGACAGCGTGTTTCCATATCGCTTTGAGTTGTGTCTATGTACTCAATTTCCTGACTCGCCATTTGTCTAAGACCAATAGCACCTACACGTAAAGGGGATCGAGGATTGACATTATAGGCTGTATACGATATATTTTGAACCTTTTCTGATTCGTCTTGAGGCACATCGCCAGTCTTTGCTTCCGTCTGCGCATTTGCCAAAGCTTGTGCATCAGAACTAAGATTTGTATACACTGTAACAGCATTAATACCATCAAAACTATACTCATAATTTGGATTTGCGAAACCTGCCGACAAATTGATAAAATCCCATTGATGAGCCATACAACGGTAGCCATCAATGAAGAAAATATCTGCTATGCCTGTAAAGCGCAAACGTCCCTCCGTATCATAATAAACGTCTGCACCATAACTATCTGCAAGGGACGTAAGCAATTCGCCTATATAGCCGTTAGTATCAACCGACACATCGGCTTGAAGTATCTTATTGTTATAACTTAAATCAACTAAAGGCTTTACTGGGTCTATTGGCATACTTATTCCCGCATAACTATCAGAATTATTCATTTTGATATTAGCACCAATATTAAGAGCCAATGTTTCCTTAACAGCGTCACTAATGGCTGTTCCTGCCTCTATAATGTATTGCGCATCGGCAAGATTTGTTTTTAGAGTACCATCTAATGCGCCGCCTTTGTCAACGGCTTCAATAGAAATTGTATGGGCGTTTGCTGTTACAGAACGACTATAATAAACTCCTTGCGACCACCAGTAAACATCGCCTTTATCATCAAGAACCCCCACCCATAACTTGAATTTCCTATTATACCAAATAGGATTGTTAGGGGAGGGGATATACTTGTTATCCACATTTGCAACCGTTAAACTGCACGATCTGCGCACTAACTGATTGTAATTTATATTGATTTGCCCTTGTGTATCATAAGTGAGGTCTTTAGTAATTTCGCCAATTACGCTCTCATTTGAGGATAATAACTCGATTTTCAGTAAGCATCTTATAACTGAATTGTTTTTTAATGCTTTTTCATATTCAGGGGTATAATTATTAAAATACTCCATTAATATACGCCCCCTTAATAATCACGATTTGGGTCATATCCAATATCTATATAGACTTTGATATCATTTACATTACATACTTCAACCCAATCAAATGAAAATGTTGTGAGTAATTCTTGTGACATTTCACTATAAGATGTAGTAGGATTATTTGATATAGCGATAATAAGTACGTCGCCTTTTTGAGATTTTAGCATATAAATAGATTGCCTTGTAATAAAATCTCTCCACGCACGTACTTTATCAATCTCATCCATAAATTTAATAGTAGTACAATCTGCATATCCCATCATCGCAGATAATGTTCCTGACAAATATTTTGTTTGTGTTGAAGTTACACTTGGATAAGAATTATATCCCACATGAACATATTTATCTAAATTCTGAGTATATGTTGTGTCATTAATATCTCCAACGAATTTCCACTGTTGCCCTAAGCGATATGTTTTTCTTGTGCCTTCATCGTTTTCTGGAATGAGTTCTGAAATTGTATATCCGTTCATATTATCAGATCCTAATTCAATATCTCGATATGCTATTCCTTTCAAATAGGCTCGTCCCGAAGAATTACGTGGAACTTCATAATATCTAAATTTCCCCTTAGTTGGCACAGTAATATCATCGGCGGTTTCAATCATCTTTAATTCGCCTGTTTGTAGGTTTTCTCGATAGTAAGTAAACTTTGTTCCTTCTGGCAAATCTTGCCTATGAATACCTCCACCAACAATATGAATCCAATGTTTATAATTTGATGATAATTCATTAATCGGGGCATCAATACTATCTGGATAATATAAATCGGCTATGTCACTATTATGAATGATAAAGTTTTGTATATCAGCATAAGGGAAGTCGGCATTAGTCCCGCCTCTGTTAATTGAGTCAGAAGAAACAGAGATGGTTGCTCCATCCGCAGTTACTATATCAACAACAGCCTTATAGTACATATCCGTTGCTTCATCAGCAGAAACATCAACAACAACGCCATGAACACGTTTTTTATATCTAAGAACAAAATCGTCATAAAATGTATATTCTATATTCTGAGAATATATTTTATCTGTTTTGTCAAGAAATCTCCACGGGACAGTGCCATCATCTTTCCAACACCAATATAGACTAATAGTATAATAATTTATAAAACTACCTTCGTCTTGAAGATATGTCCCATCCACATGAAAGCCAAGAGAAGCATCGTTTCTTCCACCATTATTAATAACTGTGAGCGTTGCTGTCGCTGTTGGGTTGCTTCTGCACTTAAAGAAATATAATGGTGATACTTTATAGTTGCAATATATCTGAAATGGCGTTCCTGCTGGTATTGGCTCAGAAAATGAGTCCAAAAGAAGTATATAACCAGCAATAGTGTTATATCCCCAAAACGCTTTTCTTTCACCATTAATGACAATCTCCATCTGGTCTAATATTGCGCCGTATTCAGTCGTTTTTCTTGTGCGCACACCCTCGTTTTCTGGATTTGTGTCCCACTCGTAGATATTATCAATATTACTTTTTATGACAATATAGTCATTCTGAGCTTGTGGAGTATAATCCTCTTGTGTAAGTCCTCTTAAAACAAACATATCACATAAAGGACTCGTACCATCTGCCGTATATTGTACGAGTTCTAATTGTAAGCCGTAATCTTTTCCAGCCTGTAATCTGCTAAGATAGCCAGTTGGTGTTTGGTATTCTTCCTCATTATATTTTATAGGATGATAATCTTGATATATGTCGGGTTGAGGATATGGTTTGTCATTTATGTATATAATTTCACCTGTATCATAGTCATAAACTTTAAAAGCAACGCCTGTGAGCAAATCGCCATTAAAGGTGAAAGATATCTTATTTTTTTCATCAAGCACAGACGGGTCAAATGTTGCACCGTCTGGATATAGGTTTGTCGGGTACTGTAACATTGACTCACCTCCTTAAAAATAATTCTCCCCTAAATTAATAGGGGAGATAGTTTATTATTGTACATATCCCATTGTCAGCTTACGTCTAAAATAGCTGTCAAGATGCGTGTCGAGATTACGTGTCAATTCTTGCGGGTTATTAGCCACAACTTGACCGATATTTACACTTATATTGCTTGAATTTGTATCGTTTCTGTTGTTGATAGTTGTTGGAGTAAAACTACTGATTTGTCCAGCCCGTTTTACAATGCTATCTATCAAGTTTGGAGTATTATGCACAAGATCGTACAGTTTCTTAGAATCATTAGCATTGAAGATTGTCTCTGGATTCTGTTTTGTACCGTGAAGCATAGCAAGTCCAGTGTAGTCATTGACACCGCCCTTTGAAAATCCTGCAAGTTTTAAGCCTAAAAATCCTGCACCTGTTGCGCCTTGTCCAACTTCATCATACATCTCTCTTGCGGCGTTGCCTATGTCCCTAAACCAATCTAATATCTTATTATGATTGTTCCAGATAGAATTTTCCATTCCTGCAATAGCAGCGCCGATCGCTCCACAAGCACCGCCAACAGTGCCAGACATTTCATTCATATAATTAATTGTATCTGTCTTGACCGTATTTACGGTGTTCTTGTAGCTTTCAAGTGCATCTTTTGCATCGTTCAAATTGCTTTGGACAGCAGATTTATATTTGTTGTAAGCCTTGATTTCGTCATCAATCTTATCTATCTCGGACTGTTTCATATCAATACTGTCTTGCAAGTTCTTAATTTCGTTGTTAATAAGATTATTGAGTTGATTATTATATTCTTTATATTCGCTCTCAAACCTATTAAGCATTTCTGTATTACCAAGAAGTGCTTCATTAGTTTCGTGAACTTTGTCAATGCCTATATCAAGAGTAGACGTAACATTACCAATCTGTTCTGATACGAGATTGTAAACTCCGTTTTTGCCAATATAACGAATAATCTTGCTTGTCTGTTCTGCCGTAGTACCTACATCAGCTATGATATTTTTAATCGTTTTACCACCAATATCAAGACCCGTAGAATCAAGCTTGAGAATATTGGCTGCACTTAAATCGCCACCTGCTTTTTGAACTATGGCATTGATATAATCGGATATGGTTTGAGAATCAAGAACTTCTGTTGAGTTATTAGATGTCTTTAGCACAGGCGTAAAAGCAATGTCTAAGCCACCAAATGTACCCCAATTGCCAAACAGAGTTTCGATACTACTTTGTGCTTCTTCTGTTATCTTCTCACGCCAATCAGCACCAAGTATTTGATCTGCTAATAATTCGTTTTCTGTTTGTTTGATGTTAGATGAGATGTCTGAATATTTCTTAGCGTAGTCCTCATAAGCCTTAATTTGCAACTCATAAACTTCTTTATGGTTATCAATCTCGGCAAGTTTAGTATCACGTTCTTTTTCAAGAGACTTAATCCTTTGCTCGGTTTCAATGTCAGCAAGTTCTTTTTGAGCCGTAAGTATATCTTCCTTTGAGGATTGATATTCCCAGCCACGTTCAGCAGAGAACACACGCTTTTTCTGATTCTGCGCATTTTGAAGGTCGGCAAGTGCTTTTTCCTTTTTAATGGCATCGTCACGTTCTTCGTTTTGTTCTTCAAGCTCACTAATCTGGTCATCATAATCCTTTTTGATAGACTCAGCAGCTTCTTCCATTGCATCAATCTGTTCTTGAATAGCATCAGTCTGAGCCTTTGCATAACCACTTACAGCATCAGCAACAGCATCATATTTTTTGATTGTGTCCTCAATAGTTTCTTTCTGCTCATTGAGGATATCAAGCTGATCTTGCAAAAGGTCTTTCTCAGATTCAAGAGCGTCTTTGCGGTCATTGAGAACATCAACTGAATCCTCTATTGATTTGATTTCATTCTCAAACGATTTGATAGCATTATTTAATTCCGTTTCTGTTGCAAGCGAAAGTATACGAGTATCGCCAAGATTTTGATTGAGTTCTTCAATGAGATAATTGTTGCGTGTCCACAAATCGTTACATCTCTTGATTGAACCCTCAGTCTCAGAAATATCAATTTTAATTTTCTCGATTTCTCTAAGATCAGTTTGCGTTGCCGATCTTTGCTTCACTTTAAGATTATATATTTTCAACTGTACCTTGAGATCTTCCTTTAATAAACCCAACTGCTTTATTAAATTTTCTCTTTCTTGTACATACTGCTCGTTAGAAGCCTTTAATTCATCTATTGACGCTTTTATCTTAGCGTCCTTAAACTTAATTAATTCTTCTTGTGATAAGTAGTATTCACCATTAACAAGTTTAATAGACTGCAAATAACCATCTGTATCTTCTTTGAGCAATTTCCATGCTTCGGAATGGCTAAGACCTTTACCTTCTGCTAATTTGTTTATAGCGTCCTGCACACCAGTTACAGTCTCAGCAACCTTCTTGAACGAATCTTCAAGAGTAGTATTAAACTGTTCCACGAACTGCTCTAAGTGGTCGCCGTTTTCTGATGTGCCTTGTTTAAAGCCATTAAACAAATCGGCTACGGCTCTCTTTGAATCCTCACTATCACCAGCTATTTTATATAACTCGCCTTCGAGTTTCTGCACATCTTTATAAAGAGTGTCATATTCGGCAATGGTGAGATCGCTTGGGTTTGCAAGTTGCCTTAACTTGTCTTGCGCTTCATCAAGTTTGTCATAAAATGGTTGCATTGTTACATCTGAAACCGCTTGATTAACAGCATCAGAAAATCCATCAAATATGCCAGTAAAAACAGGTTTAAACTCAATATCTTCAATATAAGGCGTTACTTCTTTTATATCATTCAACGCATCATTAAGTTCTTTATAACGAGCCGTGAGTTTTTCGAGTGTTTCAGAATCGACATCTCTAAGTTTGCTATAATTGTCAATAATTTGTTTGAGTTGATTTCGTGCATCTTCAAGAGTTCCGCTGAGATAAACTCCTGCAAAATCACTTGCTCTATAAACCCCCTCTATATTAGTGGCGGCAATCATAGCTTCTTTATTCAACCCTTTTAATGTGAATAACGCCCTATCTCCTTTTTTATCATCAATTCGGTCGTAATAGCCATTAGGAGATGTTAAGTTATCCCCAGCAGACACATAACTTGGTTCTTCAACTCTTAAATTAGCTAACCTTCTTGCTTTTGCAATTTTATCAGCATTTTCAATTTCATACTGTCTACGCTGTTCTTCAGCAAGTTCTTTTATTTTCTTAATTTGGTCAGAATACTTGCCGTTTACAAGGTCAATTCCATCCGCCTCATCTTTAAATTTATCTGACAACTGATTCTGTAATTCGAGCAATTGAGTTTTACGCTCATTTACATCACCGACTGTAGTCGCAATTTTAGAATAGCTCTGTGCAATGTTCTCTATATCTGTTTGAGATTTTTCGAGTTCTTCTGTCGCATTGGCTAAATCGCCAACTGCACTTGTAATATCTTTGATAGATGCCTCTGTTTCAGCCGATGTAACAACAAGTTTATCTACAATGGCTGAGATAGCACCGATTGCAAGTCCTATCGCAAGACCTGAAAGTGCGCCTCCCATAGTCTTTAAAGCGGTTGTTAATGCACCAGTTGCAGTTATAGCACCTGTCTCCGCTGCAACCAATCCTTTAAGTCCATTAATGATAACTGAAAAAATATTAGTGCCAGTTTTACCTCCAAAATACATCAAAATTGGTGTAAGCACAACAATCAGCCCACCAACCTTATCAGTGACGGCAGTAAGGAACTTAATGAACTGAGTTCCGAATTTTACTAATCCTTTAAGCAAATCCGAATTGACGAATGCATTTGAGAACTCTTGGAACGCACCTTTAAACGCATCGAACTGAGCTTGAATACCCTGCATCATTTTGCCATATTCTTCAGTTGCCGTTCCTGCGGCATTTTTAGCAGCATCAAAGGCAGATTGAATTTGTCCAGACTGAAATGCCTGTATGAGCGCAGAACCGATATTGGCTCTGTTCTTACCAGCTATAATTTCCAACAATGAACTACGGCTTTGCGAGTTTAGAGAATCCCACACCTTTGCGATATCTTGTAGTATCTGATATGTACTTCTAAATTCCCCCGTACTTTGGTCTATAATGTCAACTTGATTATGAGTGAGATTGAGAATTTGAGTTTGAACCTTGCTGACTTCCATAAGGTCGTCTACTGGCTCACCTAACTCCTCTAATTTACCTTTCATATTTTGAAGTCTGAGCGAAATTACACGAAGGGCATTTCCCGTATTTTCAAGATTCTGAGTTATTTCGCCAGCGCCAGTCAACATTGCAAGAGTTTCTTCAAGACTGTTTCCTGTCATTGCCATAGCCGAAGCAGAACGCTCAAGACCCTGACCCAAACCAGATGCGCTTACAGCATACTCGTTATTCAGTTTATCAAGTTTGTCAACTACATCCATAGTTTGACTTGCTTCAAGTCTAAATGCCTTTAAAGATGTAACAAGGTTGCTCAAAGCCTGATCCTGTCCAACGTCAGCAACTCGCATAAAGATAGTAGACGCTTTCGACAACTCTAACGCCTCGTTCATTTCAAAGCCGAGCTTACTCCACTGGTAGCTCATTTCCACAAGACTTGCCGTTGTGGTTTTCATCTGTCGTGCCAACTTATTAGCATCTTCTAAAAATCTCTGATAACCAGCATCGGTTTCGTCAGTAACTCTCCGCAGGTTTATCATAGCATTGTCAAGTTCCTTGACATTATCTATCATCTTGCGGATATATCCAATTACAGCATACAGACTTATCCAACGCTGAAGCACCATGCGAAGCTGAGACTGCATACTCTGGAAGAAACGGCTTACCGTCATTCCTGCCGCATCTGCCTCGCCACGGAAGTTGCGGAACTGTTCAGTTAATCGTTGCAAACCAGCAGCATCAAGATTTCCTCTACTTAAAGCATCTCTGATATTCTGAAAACCCTGTGCAAATGTTGTCTGACCATCACGCATTAAACGCAAAGATTCTGTCGCTCTGCGGTTTGTGTTGGCAAATACATCAACCTGATTTTTGAGCTGATTGAGTTTTGCACTGAATTTGGCAGACGCATCATTGTCTTTTAAACTCTGATTTAACTCTGCGCTCCGAGCAGTTGCGTCTTTCAAAGAACCGCCAAGTTCATTCAAACGTGCAGTAATTCTTGCGATATTCTCAGGAGATTTGTCATTTGCCAAAGACTCCTGTAAGCCACGCAATTGATTAATCAAATCCGCATTTAATCCAGTTTGACTTGCAACTGCTGAGTTACTTGCGTTATTCTTTGCGACAGTGCTATTGTTGAACTTTTCAAGAGATTTAATGTTGTCGTTAATTAGTCTGTTGACATCTTGCAGATTTTGTTTTTCTGCCTTTTCTGCTTCAACTTCTTCTCTGTGAGCTTGTGTCGCATCTCTCCTTGACTTGGCAATTAATTCAATTTCTTTGGCTATAGCCTCATAATTCTGGATTTCCTGTTTTAATACATCGTCAAGAAGTCCTTCTGATTCAAGGCGTTGTTTGATCTGCTCAATAAGAGCGTATTGATCTCCACGATGAGCACCCACAAGTCCCTTTTCAACATCGGTTGCAGAAGTAGAGTAAAGAGTTTTTGTATACTGATTAATCTCTTTGTATGCAGAAGCAACCTCTCTTAATGCGTCGGCTTGCTTTTTGGTAGCAGACGATGCATCTTGCTGTTCAAGTTTCTTTGCTAACTTGACATCTTCCGTAGCCTGTTTGATGGCAACACTTAATTCTTGGTATTGTTTTATCCAATTTTCGGTGTAGCCCTCATTCTTCTGAACATTCTGCAAAGCCACAAGTTTTTGTTCTGCCTCTGCAAGAGAACTAAACAGTTTGTCGTTTTGAGTAACTGCACTAAGATTCTCAAATTCAACCTCTAAAGCCTTTAAGTCATTAGCAAAGTTTCTTGCTTTAATAGTAGCATTAGTAAACTGATTGAGTGACGAATCACCGCCACGCAACAGAGAACCTAAATTTGATACAGTTCCATCGAGAGCAACAAACTCAGCACGAAGCTCCTCAATGCTCCCTTTGCCACTTTTCAATTCTGCTAACTTCTTTTCAAAACTGTCAAATGTGACAATTGTCTTGTCAATATCTTCGCCAATGGTTGCAGATATATTAGGGGCAAAGTTCTCTCCGACTTTTGCCTTTAAAGAATTGAGTTTTGATGTGTACTGGTCTACAAACTTGGTTATTTCTTCAGTTTGCTTACGAATACCATCATTATCAAACTTACCACTAACAAATCTAAAGAAATCGTTATCTCCAAGCTCAAAGGTTAGAGTTCTTAATTCTCCATAAGCCGATTTAACAGTGGCAATCATTTTTTCAAGTTTGTTTGTTCCGTTAGTGTCTCCATAAACGCCTTGAACCGAAACCGTACCAAGATCGGCAAGTTGCTTTTTGAGTTCCTGCATCGTTTCAGATGCTTTTACAAAACCTTGCTTATCTAAAACTGCTTTGATTGGTTGTGAATATGAGTCTTTTAAATCAGCAAGGCTATTATTCAATTGCTGAACTCTTTTGTTAGCATCATCAATTGATGCGGATGTTTGCTGTATGTTCTGTTGAACACCATTGATTCCATGAGCATTAACATTTACAGTATTAATATCAAGCTTAAGATTTTTACTAAGAGTAGTTAACTGTGACTGAATACGCTGAGTAGTCTTGCTCAAATCCACATTCGCTACTATCTTTAATGCACGATCTGCTGATACCTTTTCCCCGACAACTTTTAATTCTTTTTCAACGGTGCTGACTGTTTCAGGTATTTGCAATCCCGCAGTTATTACTATCTTACTATCATTTGCCATCATATCACTCCTTTCTTTTTACCAACTAAATTCAATGTCTCGACCTTCCCATTGAGCTTCTATGTCGTTAGGAGAAATGTAGACACCATAAGGATTTGTACGGTTGAACATCTGAACCGCTTTTTCTAAAAAATGATAGCCCTCATATCTGGTAAAACGTGGCACTTCTCCAATTCTATCTTCCAGTTTTTTACTATGCCATCCGTTATTAATAAGAAGTGGAACGTAGGACATATGGTCACCAAACAAATTCTTATGATACGCCATTGACGGTCTAAATGATACACTAAGTTCAATCCTGTTTCCGTTTACTCTTGCATGAATAAAATCCTCTGCATAAAGAGAATCTTGAAAATCATTTGTGCGTTGATATATTTTAGGAGTATATGACAGATAATATTCCTGTATAAAGTTGTCCACACAGTCATAGAGATAATCTACTGCTTTTTCAAGATTTTGTCTTATGGTTAATCCGTTACCCATTTTTGTCTTACCAGCCATTATACGTGCCAACTGCGTTTTTATGCTATCTGCCATACTCTCCACCACCTTTCAAAAAAATACTTGACAAATTCGTTTCATTGTGATATAATACAATCATAGGGAAACCTATATTATTGCTTATTGTCGCCACCGACAAGCGACTTAAATATGTCGGCTTTATATGTTTGTCGCTACCGATAAGCGTCGCATAAATATATCGGCTCAAATTTAAGCCTTGCTCTAATCAGCGAGGCTTTCTTTATAAGGAGAATACCATGACTATCGGACACTTCTATTTTCTCAATGACCAATACGCTAAAGATTTCCCTAATCCGCATTTTATGAACGCCCATAAGGATGAGAATCACAATCGTCCCTACTTCTGCGCTTTTACAGACGGTAGCGCATTTTGGCTTATACCAATTTCTTCTCACGTAGAAAAATTTGAGCGTATCTACAACCAAAAGATTGCAAGATACGGCAAGTGCGATACCATAGATTTCTGTGATGTTCTCGGTCACAGAAAGGCTGTTCTCCTTCAAAATATGTGTCCGGCAACAGACAAATATATCAAGAACGAATATCTCGGTGACGGAACACCCGTACAGATACCTCACAAGGATCGCAAAAAGTTAATCTCCAAAGCCAAGAAAGTTGTTGCTTTACAAAAGAAAGGACTCAATCTCATCTTTGGAGATGTTTTAGAAACGCTTACTTGTTTACAATAGTTTCAACCACAGCCTTATCATCAAGGTTTGTGAGTTTTTCAGCAATCTCATCAAGCGACTTTGTGTCACTCATTTTCTCTGCAAATGCGGAGAGAGTTTCACACAGGTCATCAAATGATGTCTTGCGAGTGAGCAACTTATAGTTGATGATTTCGTCCACGGACTGCTCAAGTTCTGCCCATACGGGGAGCTTGTTCACCTCGTTAATAATAGTGTTGTACCATGTTCCAGACTGTGTAACTTTGAATATCTCACTTGTGTCCATCTCACCCAAGTCGAGGTCTGTCATGTACTTCAGCACAACATAGCGACGGGCGATTTCACGGTATTCGGGACGATATGCTCCTGTCTCATCAAACGAAGAATTTGCAATTGTATTGGCTATTTCAGCGTAGATATCTGCACTGAGATAGCTTTTTACTGTTACTGCCACTTTGCCGATTCGCACCGTCTTATTGACGAGTGGGTTCTTGTCAGTGATTTCAATAATGTTTGCCATAATTAAATCTCCTTTATAATTAGAATTGCGACTTTCGTGCTTATGCCCGTAATGATATAAGCACGATTAGTCGATTTGAGACTCGACCGCATATCGCCCAATGGCAATAGCGTCGGATATGTCATCTACCTTTATATCAAGATTATAATAATCATTTACTTTCTGTTTTATATCTTGTTTGCGTTCTGCACGTTTTACACCTCTGCCATACTTGCCCCACGCTGTTATCCACTTTGTTTCCTCCACAATGGTATACTTAATGCCATGTTTGTGGGCAATGTGTGCTATGAATCCTTGCAGTCTCGCAAGTGACCTAAACCCTTTCGGATTCGCATTTTCAAATATTTCTTCAAACCATATCTCGTCTGGCTTAAATTCCTCAATCAGCTTTTCGAGTTGATCTGTTATTGCCGTTATGCGGAGTAGGGTAGTGTCATACTCTGATTCGGGCATAATAATACTGACAAAGTGCGGTTCTTCTTCAACCCACATCTCATCAGCTCGTTTACTCATTTTTGGTTTTATTAGGCAATAATCTTTTAATTTGCCATTAGCAAAAAAGCCAACCCCTGTTGCGGAAGTTGACTGATCTATGCTCAAAACTCGTTTCATATTTCCTCCAATATAAAAAATAGGGGTAAGTTTCTGTAAAAGTTACTTACCCCTTTCATTTATTCAAATAATTTAGATTTCTTTGTGGTTTTTACTGTTTTTGCTTTGTCGCCAATTATTTCTCTAACACCCTTTTCGACATTAGGGAGCATCCACGATAAATCATCTTCTGCCTTTACATCACACTTTTCTTTGAATTTTTCAACAGCCTGTTCCTTAGTAAGAGAACCGCTACGATATTCTTCAATGGTCATATGTATGAGATAATGCTCAACGGTGTCGGCAACAAATCTCCAACCATGAGTTTGACCACAGGTAGGGCAATATTCATGCTCTTTACCGCAAACCCAACACCTTATCATGTTGCTCATATATTATCACCAAGAAGGAACGAAAGTCTCGTCTGCGACTGTGATTTCGTAGAAATCCTTAGACTGATCACAATATGAGTAGGCGAGGTCTAAAGTTACCGAAATTGTATCGTCTAAGTTAAAACCGATAGTATTTCCTGTCTGTGGTTTAGAATTTTTAGCGGTAATCCACAAAGCCTTAACCCTTGACTGGTCACATAACGACACAGCAAGAACAAGGAATCTTACCTTTGCAGCATCAGGGAACTTATCGGCAGCATTAACAACCTTAACACCGGCAGTTACAGAGTATTCGTAAATAATCTCTATCTTTGTGCCAGCTTTAAATATTGTAGCATCTGTAGGGAAGTAAACTCTATGATTTGTAGAATCATAGTAGAACTTAGTTGATGTGGCTGCTGAAGATACCTGTTCATAGTTATCCTCAAGAGAGTTATCCTCAGTCAGAGTGTGGAATGAAATTTTATATGCACCGCCAACCTCTGCTTCAGGAGTTTTAGTCAGAGTAACATAACCTGCGCTTACGTCTGCTGCCTTTAACACAAATCTGTCAATATAAGGAACACGCATTGCGTGGTCACTGTCTGCCGTAAACTTCTCTGTACCATTCAACGCAGCCACGAGGCTAAGATCTAAAACAGATGAATCGAATGTTATCTGACAAGACTTATTTCTGTCAATTGTAAAGATAACAGAACCATTAGCATCACGCTTTTCTGTAACCTCACCGTCCTGAGTGATTTGCAGATTTTCAACTTGAGAACACATCCACTTAACATTTTCTGCTGAGTCGAAAGCCCATGCGCCGATAATCTGCTTAATAGCAATACTATTTATAGCCATATTTTACCACCTTTCTTATAAAGTTTTAATCTTAATCGGACGCATCCAATCAAGATCCGTTTTATGTATATCCTTGAATGACACCGTTCCTGCATACAGTCCACGATATAAATTATTTGAATTTTGCCTATAGCCCATACGGACAATAGCGTCAAAAAACTGACCTATTTTTAAATCGTAAACCTTATCATAGTCGTGCCATTCACACGCCAAAGAAGAAATAAGTGGAGCGTACTGAGAATGGTCGCCAAACAATTCTTTTTTGCGTTGCTCTCTGTCAATATTCTTCTTTTGTTGTCTTATCATTAAATCGTGAGTAAACTTGTTTTCGCAAGATGTAAGGATATTCTTTGGCAAACAATGCATACGTCGTATGCAATCCGCCAGTCTCTCCCTCGTTAACGAGTCAATAATTATCCCACGATTATTAACGAGTACCAAATCTCCGTTTTGCTCCGCGGGCTTGAACTGAGACAAGTCCAAATCCCCCAACAATAGTTTAGATGTTTCCTTCGGGATTCCAGAAGTAAGAATACAAAATAGTTCAAACGGCTTAATTTCCTCGAAATCAATTCCCATTTGATCCAAGTAATATGGCATATCAAATGGTTCTGAAGTGAGAGCGTTCACCAAACTCATATATTCGCTTTCTCCAAAATCCGAAATTTCCCTCACCGTGGGCTGATACAAGGTTATCCCAATGCCAATATCAAATGGTTTGCCAGAGAGCAGTCTAATCTCATCAACTGCAAACATTCAATCACCCACAAACTCCGTCTACGTCCACAGCCTCAAAGATAAGCTCCCTGAAGCGATACGTATTGTTCACACTACCTGCCACATCGGATTTGAGTTGCAGAGTGCCGACACCGAAGTCCTGTCTGCCACTGTACTTATCCTCGATAAGCTCCGACAGATAGTCCATGCGAGTACCACTTTCGCCTGTCATATTCATACGCATATCGTCCTGATGAGTCAGCACGTTGAATATGATAACCGGGTACGTCCAGATAGAACTACTGCTACTGCCGTAACGCTGTCTGCGCTCTGGAATGTTGATTTCGACAAGAATATATGTCTTAACAATTTCCTGTGTATTTTCAATGTAGAGAAAAGGAAATATCCTATTGTAAACAAGGTCATCAGATGATTCATCATCATTAAGCCCTAAAGCATTAATAATCTCATCATCTTGCGATAATTCGGAGACAATTTTATTCTTCCAGTCTCTTATACAACTTGAACGGCTAATTCCCAACACCTCCTTACACAGCACCGATTATACTGACAAGCAATTCACTTCTCTGACCGCCACCTGCGACTTCAATCTTGAAGCTTGCGCCAACCATTGCAGAATCATTAGCACACTTGACAACACACTTGTTGCCAGTCTGAGTCATCGTTATCTTATCGCCCCAAGCGGATATAAGCGTGAACACCACATTATTAGCAGTCTCAGCCGTAAAGGTTTTACGACCACCGATGCGTAATTCTGCATTGCCACTATAAGTGATAAGAATAGGTGACGTAGGCGTAGGAGCTGTCTTGTAATCGCAAAGCATAAGGTCAATTCTGTCTGTATCGGGATTATACTCACATTCTGTAAATGTTATACGCATAATACGCATTTCGTTATATGAATAAGGAACTTTTGAAGTTGATGTAATAATGTAAGTGTCGGGTTTTTCTTCTGCCAAATCAATAAACATTCGCTTATCACGATATAACTCTTTCGTTACATTATCAAGCGATATCCAACTCATTAACTGAATATAACCTGTTTCCAGATAATTACCGTTTCTCTCAACACCAGTATTGTATTGCGTAGCATCTGCGGTATATGTGGGGTAATAATATATCGTACCATCATTGTCCTGCCATTTGAGCGTATAGTTACACTCATGCAAAACGGCTTTGGTATATATCTTATTACTTTCAGGCATAGTCATAATGAGATAAATCTGAGTATTGCCAAGTGTATCTACAGATTTAACATACTTGTATTCTGCAAGATTATCAGATATTCTTGTAAGGATCTGACGTTTCCAACCTTGCGTATAAGCATCAAAATCTCTATTTTGAATTATAGCCTGAGTTTCAACTTCTACTTCAAATTCACCAGTTTCTCCGTTGAATTGTCCACGACAAAGTTTTACATCATCTCTTAAAGGCGTTTCAGTGATTAACTCGTCAAAACTATCTGTAACCCAAGCATCCCATTCATCTTTTTCAAGACCGTCCAACATTGTAGGCTGAGGATTAATAACATACCATTCTTGCATATTATCACCTCAATTATACGAATGATTTTTCTGCTTATGTAAAAGCATTTGAACTCGCTCTTGTTCAAGAACTAAATCTTTATAGGTTACATTCTTTGAAGCGTCATTTCCTGTAAGATGAATGTCTTTGCCATAAAAGCCCTGCAACTTTTCAAGTCTTGAAAGCTCACGAGTAAGATACTCCGAATACATCATTAGTCCCAAAGTATATATCACGGCTCTGTCAAGAGTATTCTGAAACTCATAAGTTGAATCGTCGTAGCCAATTTCCTTTACGTCAAGCTCATATTCAGCTAATGCCGAAAGAAAGAACTCATCTTCTAAGCCCTCTGGCAAAGCCTGTTTTGCCATTGGGTGAGAATGAAAACTTCTGATAACATCGCTTTTCTTTGTTGCTTCACCCAATGTCATCACCATCCTTAATCTTCAACCTTTAAGCCAGTGTATTCCTCGATAAATTTAATCTTGTCATACTCATTTAAGCCAAGCTTCTTAACAGCCTTTACGAGACTAACCTTCTCAGGATAAGTGTGAGCAAGTTCCTCGATAGCTTTCTTGAACGCAGTCTTTGTCTTAGCACCAAAGGCGGATTTCACCTTGTCATCGCTAATAACAACCTGTGGAGTTTCCTCTGTTTCAAAGCCAAGCTCGATACGAGTATCTTTATCATCAATAAAAATCCTTGCGTGACTACCATTACCATCTTCACCCACAAACATAATGTTGTTAATTTGCGCCTGAGAAATAACTTCTCCACGATCAATACGCATAGAAGTTCTCGGAGGCATTGCAATATCGCCAACTCCGTTTATGCGGTTAAAATAGAGGTAAAAATCACAAAGATTCTTAATTGTGATTTTCTCGTCCATATTAAGACTCATTTACTAAGTCTCCTTTCAATATAATAGTAGGGGAGTGTTTTTCAACTCCCCTTAAATATTAATTAGAATAAGTTTGTGTCTCTGATAAGACCAATCTCATACTCTCTGCCCTGTGCAACGTCAACAGCAACCTCAAGGTCATATCTTGTAAGCTGTCTGCCAGTAGTTACATCATTGCCTGTGAAGCTTGTAAGACCACCACGAGTCCAAAGCTTAATAGGAGAATCGATGCCAGCAGGAATTACAAAGAGAAGTCCCTCTGGAGCAACAGTATCAAAGCCAGTGCCAGCAGCATTAAGCTTTGAGGTGTCAAATGCGTTCTGGATTGCATAAACAGGTGCGCCATTGTACCATGAAACAAGACCTGTCTTACGAATTTCTTCCATAGCTTCAGGAGAAATATCTGTGAAGCTAAATGTAGAAGAATTATAAGGTGCAAAATCATTAACCTGTGAAGCTACGCTGTAGTCACCAACGATTGAGGGAACACCAAATCTACGAGCAAACTTGAGAGCGTTGTCAACAGCACTCTTTGTGACGCCAGCAGCCTCAGAATAGTTCTTAACGCCAACAGCGTTCTTAATAGAGTTCCAAACTGTGTTGATAGCATAACGAGCAGCCTTGTTTCTCATATCTCTCTTGATGTTTTCCTTGAGAGCGTTCTCAGCAGAAAGATCACCAAACTGAAGCTTGCGATAGTCTATCTGATAGCCAGCAGAAATATTCTGTGTAGCAACAGGGTACTTCTTTGAAGCAAGGAATCCGAGAGGAACATCACCGTTAGCAGCCTGTGCTCTTGAAAGCTCGCCTTGAGTATCAATTACTTCACGCTCAATGCTTTCGCCGTAACCAACATTCTCATAAGAACCAAAGAAACCAAGAAGCTGAATTTCCTTGAGAAGTTCAGGCTCAATTGTGTACTTACGAATTGTGTTAAGCTCGGCAATAGCAGAACCGTCACCATTTGAAGCCTTGCTTGCAAGTTCCTTAATATAATTAACAGACTTATCTGCCATATTCTTGCCAAACTTATCAAGAGACTTTCCGTTTACCATAGCAGAAAATACTTCTACTACACCAGTGTGAGCATTATACTCCTTTGTTACGAAATCTGCATCCTTACGAGCAGAATTAAGTTCAACTGTGTAACTCATATTGTTTTACCTTCCTTTCCCCATAATTAAGCAGAATATACCTGTACAAGAACTCTAAGACCATAAGGAGCGAGTTCAAGAACCTTGAAGCAGATATCTCCAGCAGCGGCAGGTGTATCTTCCTTAAACTTAAATGTTGTAGCATCGAATGTAAGAGTATCACCAGCGGCAATGTTTGCATATGTACCTGTAACATTATCCTTAGTTACGTCAAGCTCCTTGCCTACCCAATTCTCAAGCTTAAAGAGGTTTACATACTCACCCTGCTTGATTGTGTAGTTTGTGATGTACTCATTGTCGCCTGTCTGTGTGTTAATAACAACATAAAGATCGTTAGCTGTTGCAGGTGCTTTTGTCACCTTTGAAGCATTAGTATATGTCAGACCAACGAGTGCGCCATTAGGCATATCTGCGTGTGCAGTTACATTAGGAACGCTATGAGCAGAGTGCTCAATTTCCTCTACAGAATGAAATCTTACCATAATATTACCCTTCCTTTCTCAATTAAAGTACAGTTGCGAAAATGTCTATATCTTCGCCATCGGTGTTTGCATTTGTTGAATTGATTTCGCCAAAAATATCTGTTGTGTCATCAACAGAATTTGTTTCAACAACCTTTGCACTCTCAAGTGCAGTTCTGCCTATCTCACGATAAATCTTATCTGTGATAGAATTGATTTCACCGTTCATAGGATCAGCCTTGAACGCCTCAATCTCATCCTTTGCGAAAGCCTTCTGCTCATCAGTAAAACCTTCAATAGCAGAATTGAGTTCACCAAGTCTCTGAGCAGCAAGAGCCTCGCCAAGCTGTTTCTGAAGCGAATCTCTTTCAGCCCACCAAGCGTCACGCTCTACCTCCATATCTGCAATAGCCTTTTTAAGTGAATCAACAGAAGCGTTAAGTTCTGCTATCTGATTATCCTTATCGGCAACAGAAGTATTAAGTTCAGAGATTGTTGCTTCGTACTCGGCATTCTTTGAATTTGTTTCTGATACTGCGTTCTTTACAGAATCACAAATCAGATTAATTGTTTTCTCATCCATTGTCTCATCCTCACTTTCTCGTTTATTATTCAGTTCAATCATCTTAGAAGCTTTATCCGCAGGATTTGATACTAAAGAAAAACCACTGTGAACATACTTTACAGGCACACGACCTTGCTCGAATTTGCCATTAAGATAAATGATGCTATCACTATCTTCGGGATGTAGTATTTCAATACTACCGCTTGGAGCAATGCCATTTGCCATATTGGTTTCAATTTGAGCTACAAAATCAGCATGGCGCATTTCATCAATAACACCCTTGCCAAATACAGCTTTGCTTGTAGTTCCATTATCGTCAAACTCTGCAATAAAACCCTCTGTAAAATGACCAATTATATCCGCTTCAAACTTAGGTAAACCGTCATCTGTGATTTCACCAGTTTCCCCATGTCCTGAAACTTCTGTTTTATCCGCATCTATAAAATCACAAGTCATACTCATATCCTTTATAGATTCAAGATTCTGTGCGGCATATTCTTCAATAAAAGTTATGCCATTTTCATTCCAATGCCCGTCTGTGCCGACATTGTTGACTACGGATTCGGGAGGTTGCAACTTGTAAAGAAGCGCAGTAAATCTCCTCTTGCCGTCTTTTCGTTTCTTAGACGAAAGTTCAAAACTTTTCATGCTTACCTCCTTTCTTCCGTAATATATAAAAAATCCCCGACATTACGACGGAGAGATTTTAACTATTGGGCTTTGGTTGCCCGTTTGAATTATTGGTTTTGCTTTGAATCGTATTTTCGTTAGTTGGATTATCAACCGTAGGTCTGCCAGCATCTTTTGATGACTGCGTATAACTTGTTTGATGGACAGGATATTTATTCTCAATATCATCTTCTAATTCTTCATCAAGCATTGCATAAAATACATCTGACGAAATACCAACTGCCGAAGCCCATAGAGTCAAGCTACCTTTGCCTTGTAAATATAAGTCTTTCACATAACCAATCATCTGTTGTTTATTAAGATGCGTAATAGGTAAATAGTTTACCTTTACATCTATATAATTCAGATTAAGAACATTGAAGTTCAACACTTTATTTAACTCCGCAGTTATTTCTTCAATCCACTTGAATATCTGAGCCGTAACAAGTTCAAGATTGGTTTGCTGCGCAGAATATGAACTTGAAGCACTTGCATTAAGCAATGTAGCCGCAAATCCTAAATCCGTTCCAATCTTTTCGTCGAGCTTGCTCTCATATTTATCATCAAAAATATCTGTGCTTGTATCAATAACATTTATTTTTGTGCCAGCCGCAACAGATACAAATGATGTCGCACCTCTTGTATTCTTTGTAGCAATAACGCTCTTGACTGCATCATGCTGTTCCTTTTGCTGCTTATCAGTCAAGGCAGATGTGCCAGTAGCTTTACCTTCTGGGAATGTTTCGTACACCAGTTTGTTATTAACTTCATCAAGAGTTTTACGCTTAGTATTAGTAAAATAATCCCCATAAAGAATATCAAGAATTGCCGCTAAAACAAGTGGTCTGCCCCACGGCTCATCTCTCTTTGATGATATTTTGAAAACCATAGTTTTGGTATTGTCGAGAACTACTTCCTGTTGACCTTTTCCATTGTGCCATTTATTGTAAGCTTCTTGTATTTCTTTGGGGTATTTGCGAAGCTTACTCTCGTTTGTCTCCTCACCCTCATTAAAATATTCAAGATCAAATGCCACAATATAAGAATTGTTTTTAAAGCCAATGATTCTACAATAGTCTACTGGCAGATTAATAACAGACAGATTCATCTTTGAAAGTTTTGGCTTCAACGAATTAATCTCACTAATATCATGTACGTCCCAATAACTCACTGATTTCTTGTTGCTAAGTTTGCGCTCTCCAACAACAAGATAATAAAAAGCGATGCCGTCAACACAGCCCTTGTGAATGGCATCTCTTATAATCTCTTTATGCTTAATCTTACCAAGCGCATACTCTATAATCTCCTTACGAGCCTTTGAACCATTGTCTTTAATATAATTTGTGACAACGTAATCAAGAGTAGGAAGTGCCTTCATGTAATCTACTGTGTTTCTAAAGTTACCATTACTTGAATAAAGGCGGTTTGATATATCCCTGATTTCTTTGTTAAAGTCCATAGGGTGCTGAATAATCCACAACAGATGTGATGGATCAGCAGTATAATCATGCAACAGCCCCGTAAACATAGTTCCAGTAGTTACATCCCTAAAGAAATGATAAGCATTAGTTTCGTTTATAGTTTCTTCATTTGCCTTTTTCTCTGACATTATCTCACTTCCTTTCTTGGTGAACTACCCACCGTCTAAAGCCAGTGGGATTTCTGGCTAAATTCTTGTTAATTTACATACACTCCAACTGAATACTCAGTCTCAATAGATAAATCCTTTGCAAATTTTTCTACATACCAAAGCATATAGATTAAAGCCGAAACACGGTCTTTATCTATTTTCTTTACAGCCTTCTCAATAGTAATGCCACCATTAGATAAGTGTTTCATTTTTAAGTTAGCAGCTTCTTCTATAAAAGCATCTGTTTCAACAAACGGACGAATCATGTCGTCTGGATTCTCCCATTCTTTTTCTGTGAAATCATTTTCAAGTCTACGTTCAAGAAGTTTAAGTTTCCCGCTATCAACATAATCGATAAACGTAGTGATAACTTCGTTTTGGCAAGACTGTGCTTTTAAGTTATATACAATTTGCGGAGAGTTGGGTATTTCAGGAGCATTGTCATCATTTATAGTGTCCCAACAGCCTAAACTTTCACCAGTGATTGGATCAATTGACTCCATCAATAAACAATCTATCAATCCCGCACCAAGACCGTTTCCGTCACAAACAACCATCTTAGCGTTATACGCCTTTTGGATTTGTTTTATCTTAACTGCCTGTGCCGAAAAATTTAAGATATTTGGTATGTTGATAATATTCACTATATCAACAGCCACAATTCTTGATCTATCAGCATTGCGTATAACTCTACCAACAACTACAGAAGATTGATTGTTTGATGTCTTTTGAGAACGAGCAACGTCCACGCCCATATAATATTCTTCATCTTCATTATTGCAGTTTGGGACAACATGAGGAATTACTCGGCAATTTAAAAGCCTATTAATATTCACTAACGCACCGTCACTTGCACCAACCCATTCCTGTTCATAGTTTTGTGCAAATGCAACCAAAGACATATTTTTCTTCTTGTTTAGAATTTGACTCTTGCTTGAACCACGCCCATACCAACAAGGTAACATCCAACTCGCTCCAAGAACAATCTTACCTTTAAGGTTTTCCATCTCGTCAACCATAGTAACAATTCTTGTATGCTCGTCGCTACCTTTAAATCCCGCTGTGGTGAAGAAGTGTATTTGCTGATTTAATTCACAAGGATCAGGAACACTTAATCTTCCAGCGGTTAAACGTGGCACTTCAACAACAGGTGCAAGAGCATCTTCAAACAACGCATTATTAAGTAAAGCAGATTCCTCAATTTTTAACCTTCTACGTCTTTGACCTTTAGTTGATTGAGAATTTGCAATAGCATCAATCTCAGAACCGTTTTTGAATTTGATAACAGCAATACCCCTCGAAAACTTTGGTTTGTCCGAAAGCTCATTAACCAACAAAGGGAAGTGCTTAGTCAATTCATTCCACTTATCAGTTAAGAGATCTGCTGCGTTCTCTTTAGTCTGTGCAGAAATTGCAAGAGACATATTGGGGTACAATAACGCAACCGCAACAGCCGCCATTACCTCATCATAGGTCTTTCCGTAACCTCGGCTAAAATCGCCATACATACTAAAAAATCTTACATCACACCTTAAAAATATTCTTTGGTCAAGATGTAGATTTATTCCGCCCTTTGATGGTTTAAGCAAATCAAACATCAAATCAGGATACCAGCGACAAAAGCTAATGAAGTCATGGTAGTTGGCTATATTTCGACCAAACACTGTATCGTCAGCTAACGCCTTGATTCTTTCACTCGCCATTATCATCACCACCAGTATTATAATCTTTGGGGAGTTTAATGAATTTCTCTACTGCACCCCTGTTTTTCTCCGTGGTATCATCTGCAAAAATATTGTAAGGATCACCATATTGAGCAATATATTCTTCTTTCTTTTTATCATAAAATGAATAAACATCCTTATAATCAACTTCTGGAAGTCCTTTGAGTTTTCTGCAAAAATTAACATAACACCAAATAATAAAATCAGGGGCATCATTAGGAGAATATTTAAATCTCGGTAATATCTCTACAATATCAGCCGCTTCTTCAACAGCCTTTGAGATTTCAGATATGGCAGTTATACCACCTTGCAAATCCGCTTGTGATAATTGCTTAGGGGTAAGTTTCGCTTTGTCCGCAGCTTCTTGAGCTGCCTTATTCCATTTTTCTGCTCCACCCACATCTCCATTTGCAGTAGCTTGTTCCTCTTTAACCTTAAATCTTACATAGGTAGCCAAAGCTTCTTCGTGCAGATTTGTCGAAATCTGATAATTTTGCTTTAGCTTATCATACTTTCTCTGCATTTTGCGATAATCGCTCTTAGAATATCCTTCTCCAAAACGATCAAGTATTTCATCAGTGACTACAAAATCATCAACTTGCCTTATATACACATCTTCTTTTGGATTTGGTCTTACACGCCTTTCGGCAGTTGTCACATTAGCAGATACAGTCTGCCCACTTTCTAAGAGAGCCATCGACTCCATAAAAGACAATTTTGAATACTGGGGTAGAGTAATAATGTTTTTCATGTACACACCAATTATATCGGTGCGTCCTTTTCCCAATTCTTTTGCCTTATCAGTTTCAGCTATTGCAGAATCTAATGCTTGTGGGACAAGTGGTTTATCCATTAACATTAACATTTGCTTGAATTTTTCCATATTCAATGAGCCATCTTCATTCAAAGACTCTTTCTTAACACAATTTTTGCAAACGTTCACTCTCTCGCCATCACTCGATGTTAGCGGGTTAGATGCCGTATAAAAATTAATTAACGACAACTCCTTGCCACAACAAGTGCAAATTTTCTTTTGCGCTGCACGAGGAGCTTTCTTTCGCTTCTTTTGTGGCATCGCACCATTCCTCCTTAATTTAATAATACGTCTATCGCAGACACGTTTAACATAATAGGCAAATTATGTTCCGCAAAATATTCATCATACACACCGTTTTGTATTCCAATCAAAAAAGATTTAAAATCCTCTTTAGTGACATTGCTATACCCATAATTATCATGAAATAATTTGTGAACCTCCTTATTCAGTCCTACTCCTAATCCATATTGTATATGTAGTTCTTTTAGAAGATTTCTTATTTGACTTTCTTCAGTGGCGGTATAATCAGCAATACTGTCTTTAAATTCAAGATTTAAAACATCAAAGACCTCTTTTACAATATCTTTAAACGGTATCAAGTGATGAACATTGTCTAATTTTAATCCGCTTATAACACATTTAAAATTCGACAATTCTCCAGATTCGACAAACCAATCTCTCGTGTCACTTCTCAATTCTTGATATAATGGCGTTAAACCACCCTTCCAATTAGGGTTGTCTTTTCCGCATAAAGGATTAGCATAACGAGGGTTATTTTCGCCCTTCCATCTTCCAGACTCTTTAAGCCCTTTACTTATGTTTTGTTTGTGAGTCAAAGTAAAAGGTCTACCCTTTAATGGACTCCCATATTTTTCATACCTTTCCCTTGCTTTAACAGACAATTTTTCTTTTGCTGAATCACTTAATTTTCTACCAGTAAATGCCTCCCGACATAGATTTGCTCTGCTTTCATTGCTTTTGGTTTTAGCTATTTCACTTTTTGCAATATGCAATTTGTTTCCCATACATCGGATTCCACGAATGCTTCTATCTGGAAAGAATTTCTCCTGTAATTCTTTAGTGGTGCAATCTGCGTAATGTTGTTTAAGCAAGGACAATTCATCATCAGTCCACTCTCTACTCCAATCATCTTCATGTGTTTTGAATGGATCACCAGAACATTCTCTGCAAACAAACCGTAAACCGTCTGCACACATTACATCGGGATTGAAATATTTTATATCAAGAGGTAATTCTCTGTTACATTTTTTGCATATTCTATATCCATCTCTTGCTTTTAAACTAATATATTCCCGAATATCATCAATTGACTTGCCACACCGTAAAAGATTTGCGCATTCTACGCAATACATAGGTTCATCGAAACCCCGCGTTGCCTTAAACGATTTTAATGATACTTGTTTTTGCTTATTGCAAATGTCACATTTATACCAAATCTTCTCGTTACACCCATTATGAGTCTTTTCTACCGGGACGGTAATTGTGTCGCCTATCTTACAATCGTAGCCAAGATTACGATAAAAATATAGAGTGCGACTGGCTACTACCACTTGGACTTCTGTCGTAATTAACATTGTTCTATCCTCTCTCTATCCTTCTTTTATATTTATAAATAACAGAGGGCGGCAGGATAGAAAACCGCCCTCATATATGGGTAGCTACTCCCATATATTGTTATTCACTTTGATGTTTTTCCATAGAACCCATCGCATTTCACAACGTAGTTGCCATTGCAATAGTTCTTGGTCATATTCCTATTTGCAGGTTCTCCACATTTAGGGCATAATTCATGAGGATTATACTCACTTATTTTCTTGTCTGTCTCAAACTTATTATCGCAGTTTGGGCAAACATAATTATATATTGGCATATCTTTCCTCTTTTCATAGTATTGGTGCGCCGTCCAACATCATCGCAGTCAGACAACACAAAAGCCCTCTCAAAGAGGGCAAGGAGGAATATATGATTTGTAGATTTCTAATAAAATGTGGGTTCTATTTTATATCAGCAATACCCTTATTTTCTTGCTGTATAATGCCATCTGCACTAAAGTATTTACCAAAGTCATCAGCCGCAGAAGCATCATTGTAATGGCTAATCATTTCTACAGACTCCCATTTGAAAAATTCTTTTATAACTTCTGACGGTATGTTCATTTGAACAAGCTCAGTACACAATGCGTGCCTAAGGGCATGAAAATAGAACGGGCAACCGAGAATCTGAGTAAACTCATCTTTCCAACTCTCAATATCCGTTCTCTGCTCCCAAACGTCACCACGCTTTATAACAAGAACCCACTCGCTGTCAATACCTAATTCTTCACGCTTCTTGCGCCATAAATCCATATAGGTATCAACTTTATTCATTACATACTTGTTTATCTGTTTGCCGCGCACACCACAACCTTTGGCTCTCACCTTATCTGTTTTATAAAGGCAGCCAAACTCTAAGTGGTCTGCGTTAAAGTATTCCATTTTCATTTGAAGCAGTTCCGCCTTACGCATACCCGAATAAGCGAGAATTGCAATACAAACAGCTCTATCGTATTCTTCACGCTTTACAAGTTCATCAAGCAACCTCTGCACCTGTTCTGTAGAAAGCACAGTCTTTTCTCTAACAGCCTCATTTGCGGGAGATTCAATCTTCTTAATAATACTGCGATAATCTTCATACCCTTCTTCTTCGTCGAGCATATTCATGATATAGTTGCTAAGAGAAGAAATTGTAGATTTAACTCGCCTTATCCTACGAGGACTCCATTTCCACACATTGAGAGCGTGATTCTGAAATCTCGCAAAGTCACGTTTACTAATCTTTATAAAATCCTTGTTGGCATTTTCTTCTAAGTTCCAAACAAAGAATATTTCAAGGTCAGAATTATATGCAAAAATAGTCTTAGGACTTCTGTCAATTGAAGCAAGGTAATCAAGAAAGTCTTTGCTCAACTGAGCGTTTTCGGGGTTGATCTGCTTAATCTTTTCATCACTTGTAATCTTATTATAGACCGTCGATCTGCCTTCCATTCAATCATCTCCTTACGCTCGTTTTGTTAATTATTTTCCGAAAAAGTATGTCATTATGTTGACTTTTTTCGGTTTGCAAAAATCTTTGTATTTGCCTATATATCAACGTATAGCTTATGTGCTGTGAATTTCGCCCTTCCGTTCCAACTGAGACGAAGAACAAACCCCTTCTATCCATTCTACCTGTTCCCAATTTTTGCCAGTATAATAAATTTGAGGATTCACAAATATAAAGGATTTACTATCAGTAGATGCGTCAACAAAAACATATTGTCCACCAACAGTGAATCTTTTGAATTTCATTTTTAAATTACGAATAGCATTTATTTGAAGTATATCTCCAACATCATTCCAATCTAAACATTCCATTTCTTGAAATGATTCCTCTTTAGGGTTTTTACAAATGACGTTGAAAGTTTGATTAACATAAGGCATTACTAAGAATACATAGCCTAAAATCTTATGCTCTGAAATCTTGCTATTCTCGTAAATTTCTCTAATGCCTTTATGATACAAGAACATTGTGTTGTCGTTCTTAGCTTGTTCTTGCGTTATACGACCACGCTTGAAAATAGACTGATTCAAAAAATACTTATCTTCTTTGTATTGAATAAGTTTTGCATCTATACAATCCTTATAAAAGTTTCTAAAAGTATCTTCTTTTAATCTCAAACATTTTTGCATACTTCTTTTAGTCATCAAGGTATTATTTCCAGCTCTTAAAATATTATCATAATCCATGTATGTTGCGAGATACATTAATCGTGTCACATTCGGTTGAGAAACACCTAATTCCAAAGCCTTTTTCATCTCGTAGAGCATCATAGTAAAATACCCTCTTTCGTTTTGGCATAATCTTTTATAAGTCTTTTTATCTCTTTCTTTTTGTTGTTTATCTTTTCTTTCTTTCTCATCTTGCGTCATTAACAACGCATACTGCTCCGTAATATCTTCACCCGTAGAATTACTTATAATCGTAACATCTTGTGTCCTCACATCTAACATTCATATGCACCATTTCCAATCTCACCATTTTAAACTTGTAAAGGCAGAAGTGAATGGTGACACTTGTCAAGAGAATGATCGGTTCTCTCTATCTGCCTTTAATGCTTATAGCGTTGAAGATACGCTTGGTTGCAGCCCCAAGAGTCGAACTTGGAACATAAGGGTATGAACCTTATATGATACCATTTCACCAAACTGCCATAATGCGCAAGTTTAGATTGTGCTCTAAATCCCATAATGCGCAGCATTCAAGCACGAAAATCAAAGCGATACCTGTGCGCACAGACACCACAATGCAAGAGATGCTTGAAAACTCTTTCCTAATAAGTGCTCGTAAAGAGCTTTGTCTTAAAGACCCACCGTGGTACGCTTACAACAGAGGCGTGGTAGGTACATAAAACCTCGGATTTTGCGACAACAGTTTAACCGTGAAGTTGTTCTCCGAGATTTGCTTTGGTGCAGATTACAACATCATTGCAGTTGCTTTCCACATACGGGGCTTAATCTATGCCCCGTTCCGTCATTTAGTTACTCGCCACAGCTTTAGGCGAGAATTATAAGCCGACTTGCGACTATATAATCAAAATACGTTCTCAAAAATCTGAGTTTCGATCTTGAAAGGTACAACCTTTGCGTGTAAAGGCAGAACTACTTCTTTTGCACTGTATTCAACAAAATACATAGCGTCATCCACATATGCGGTTTCATCATTCAGAGCCTTTTCGCAAATCATCTCGCCATTATCAAATAATGTTATTAGCGTGTTGCCATCGTATTCTTTAACACACTGAATATCTGCATAAGCCTCATCTGTGAACTCGCCACGCATAGCAATGCTATTTCCATTAATGGTAAAGGCGTTAAGCAGCTGACACACGCCAAGCGCATCCTGCCAATTCACTATGAGGAACGTAACTCCATTCTCCATAGCGGTGCGCACAAACTCAGATGTAAAATCCTCGTATCTATCATATTTCTTGCAAACAGATTCAGATATAATCACTTAAGATACTCTCCTTTTAATTCAATTTAATAGTATGCTTTCATCTGCGAATTTCCATACATACCCCATGCAAGTATGTTTTGTCCCATTACAAACCGCAGATATGTTTTTAAATGGACATCCTGTTTGTCTTTCCGCTTCATGCATTGATATGTATGTTGCAATATATTGCCCGTCTTTTGTAAATTGACTAACAGGCGTTCCTCTTTTTAAAATTTTATAGTATTCTACATCGCACCCGTTTTGTTCATAATCAGATTTATACATCCAAATATATCCACCAGTAGTTTTGCGTTTACCTTTTTTATCGCAACAATATCTTATATTTTCAGTAAACAATCCAGTATCTTCCGCTGCAAATCTACAATTTCTATATTCGCATATGTAGTTGCCATCAAAATCTAATTTAACCACTGGGTAAAGTGTTTCGCCTAAAGAAATTTTGTCTGCACAATCCTCATTTAAATTTTTTATACCATCACCGCCAGCGGTTTGATTATATCCGAAACGATTATCTTGCGTTTTGTATAAAGAAATATAATAAATTTCCCTATCTTTTATGACATCATCGGAACATAATTCTATAATAATAAAATCAAAATTACTTTCACCATATTTATTCCAAGCCGCTTGTAAATGAGTATTAATATGATTTCCTGAATTAAGTCTGTTTTTATGTGATTTCCATCTGATTTCAATATTACGACTTAACCCAACATACCTTTTGCCATTCACTTTGTTTTCAATACAATAAATTCCACAAGACATATTATCCTCTTTCCTTTAAAATAGAAAGGCGTAGATAGGGGACAACCCTGTAATTCTACTTATCTTTCACACAGAAAGACCAATCTTGCTTAATTCAGTGCGACCAACTCTGTTTTCTCACGCATAGTTTTGCCGTTTATATCCTGACACAGATACACAAAACCCTCTTTCTGAGAATTATAAAGCTGACCGTTATTATAATTGTTCTTAGATACGTCACTAAACGCACCCTGTTCAATTATTCTTGTGTTACCGATGTAATACTCACCAACTCTATGAGTATGAGCCATTACGAGTTCCATAAACTGCATACCTTCATTCCTGAAGAAATACATCGCTTTTTCCGCAGTCTTGAGAACTCCCGATGAAAATGCTGACGGATGAGCAAATATTGTGTCGCCAATCTGTACCCACCAATCATCGGTATAGTCAATCTCAATAGTGGGGAACAGTTCTTTTATAGGAGTATACCAAGATTTAGTCCCTTCTCTTTTATCATAATGAAAGAAACCGTCTACAAAGATTAATTCAAGACTTGTTCTCGGCATAAGCTCAGCCATTTCATTGTCAAGATTTTTAGCTATGTAGTTCTGAAAGCGCAGATCGTGATTGCCGTATGTTACAACCACTTTCTTGGGTTGCAAATATTCAATCATATCAATCACATATTTACGAGCCTTAATAATTTCTTCCATAGGGGACACACGATAAACCTTATTGAATTTTGAAATAGCCTGACAATCACAGATGTCGCCATTAAGTTGAAGTATATCAACTCTGCCTTTATAGGCTGATAACATCTCTATCGGCAGTTCAAAAGGAACGTGTGTGTCCGATATGCTAAGTATGCGAGTTGCTACAGAGGTATCACCTTTTGCTTTGAGAGCGTTATTCATTAAAGTATAATATTGGTAACACTTCCTATATGCACTGGAACTTACATCACTATTGAACTCAGAATTGAGTTGTATCGCTACATCGTCCCAAGTCCTATCCTTTGGCTTACTATTGCAAACCTCGAAGATACGACAGTATTGCTCAGTCGTGAATTTCTTCAACTGATTTTTCCTCCTTAAATTCTAATTGTGATTTACTGAATCACGTTTCACTGAATTTATGCGATGTCAATTGACTCGCCAACTGAGATCGAGACTTCCGAGCCGTTAAAATCATCAAGCAGACTTGCCAACTCTAAAGCCTCGCCGTCCTCAATCTCTATAACAACGCTATTGCTGTCTTTATCTACATTCAGAACACCCTTAATACCAAGAGAGTTCTTGCGTATTACATTTGCTTTTGCCATATTATCTCCTTACACAAATCAAGATTTTTATTTGCATGATTTTCTGCATAATCAAGCTTTTGCAGAAAGGTGAGCAGGGAAGTACCCTATAATCTCTACGCCTACAGGCTACCTTATAAGCTGATTACCGTTCCACTATTAACACAAACCACCTTTGTGCTTTTAGATTTCTTTGAATATTCTTCTTGCAATTCTTTGCAAAACTTTTCCTTATCATTGAAATTGGAATGAACAATTGCAATCTTGTTGCAATCTATATCTGAGTAATACTCTAACATCTGATTATGCTGTATGTGACTTGAAAAACTATTCAGCGTTGTGACATACGCCTTGTTAGGTACAACCTTACCATCAATCGTAATAGTCTTTTGCATACTATTTCTAATCTTATCGGCAAGACTACCTTCGGCACTGTAACCGCAGAATACAAAGTGATTCTTGGTGCTGCCTAAGAGTTTCTGCGCCCATGACACCGATCTGCCCGCCGACATCATGCCACTACTTGCCAGTATGATACAAGACTCATTTGTTTCCTGCAACGCCTTGCTGTCCGCATATTCACTAATAAAATGAACATTCTTCCAAGTCATAACCTTTTCCCAAACGTGCATTTGCTTCTCGTTGACTATGTGACACATGAGCTTGCATATCTTAACCGCCATCGGACTGTCCACATAGATTTGAGTATTAAAATTCTCATCGTTGCCATATATCTCATATAGAACCGTAAGAATAGTTTGACATCTGTGATTTGCAAAAACAGGGAATAGAACTTTGCCACCCTTTTCAACAGTTTGCTCTACTACCGTTTTAATCTTATCAATATCACATTGCCTATCTTTTGGCTTAATTTGCCTTTTAGGATTTGCGTATGTTGCTTCAGCAATTACCAAATCTGCATTTGAAACAGGTTCTATAGGATGAACATAATAACAGGGAACAGATGTGTTTCCTAAATCCGAAGTGTAATAAATTTTCTTCATCACATTATTGTTTGTCACCCATAACTCTATATGAGCTGAGTTTGTGATATGCCCACTATGAGTGAAACGTAATGTTGCATGGTCATCAATAACAATCTTTTCACCAAACGGCAACTCAACCATTCTATCTAATGTAGCTTGCACATCTTCTTCTGTATATAATGGCTCGACTGAATGTTCTGTGCGATTTAAGAACTCTGCGTCTCTGTCACATATATGAGCACAATCCTCCATAAGAATACGCATGAGGTCAAAATTGTCTTTCGGGATATAGATATTACCAGTAAATCCACGTTTTACAAGCAATGGTAATAGATTCACGTGGTCTGAATGTGCGTGTCCGACAAATACCGCATCAATATCTTTTGCCTTAAAATCAAACTTAGCTGAGTTGATTTTATATTCTTCCCATATTGACTTAGAGGACTGGTGCAATCCACACTCAAAAAGATATTGTTTGTCAGCTACGGTCAACAATGTGCGACTTCCCGTTACCTCTGTTGCATTACTCCCACAGAACGAAACTCGCATAGCGTTTTTATTCTTTGCCATGAGGCTTCACCTCACTTCTTGCAATCGCACTTGTCGTGGTCACACTCACAAGGTATATCCCCCATAAAGCCAAATATCTCTGCTATATCAATATCCTCGCCTATAATAGCATCAACAAATCCATTTTCTTTGCCTTCATCGGCAAACCAATATGTGTCTGCTCTTGCTATACTCGAAAGATAATCTACTGTAAGTTTTGTCCTGTTGGCAATGAGCTTATTTACTCGTTCATCAACCTTGTCGTAGAACTTAGCCGCATCCTTAACTTTGCTTGAAACATTACTATCACAAGTCCAGCCATCATGGTAAAGGAATGAGGCGTTCTTAGTAGCAAGTCTCAAGTCGCACTGAGTAAAAATGTTGAATGCCATACTATATGCGTAACCAATGCAGATTGCAATTACAGGTACACGACTCGCATTAATAGCATCACATAAAGCAAGTCCGTCCATAACAGAACCACCGCCAGAATTAATAATGAGTATAATAGGCTGCATATCTTCTGGTTCAAGACCAATATCTACTCCGTTTAATTTATATATCTGCATAATAATTGTATGAAGTACATCTGAATTTACTTCGCCATCAAGATACATAATGCGATCCTGCATATCTTCAAGAACGAGTTTTTCACCAAGACCGATATTCATTACAGTTTGGATTCCACCGCCCTGCAATTCCATAAGCTGTTCTGGCGTGATTTCTACATATCCTTCTGGGATTTCCTTCTCTATTACTTCATCAACTTTTGTTTCTGGTTTCTTCTTAGCCATAAAACAATTCCTCACTTAAATTAAGATCAGCCATCCGACTGCCACCGTAGTGGATTTAGACTGTGCCGTATGTGAGTACGACATTCTGAGACTTGCGATATTCATTAAGCAACTCAAGAATATAACGTTCCTCAGCAACCAATACATGCTTGCGCTTGGACTTCTGTCTCATCGTTCTTGTTATACCCTCATGGATTCCGTGATTTCTGAGATACTGTGCTTCAGCTTTTGAAATTTCAATCATTAATTTCACATCTTTCGTGTTTTATTATTTGAATACATGAACAAATATTCATATATCCATATTCCCCACTATCCAAAAGAGAAAAAACGGCGTAATATAGCCGTTTTCCTCATGTTAATTATTTTACTATCGTGCAAATTTAGCCGATTTTTTGCTTAAAATAGTCATAATTGAATAGTCTTACGCAATTTTCATTACTCTTTTTTGAGAGTTTATACTGCTCGTCAGAACTACTTCTTATCATTTCATACAGGTCGGCATTGCCTGTTGCAAACAATGTGTCGAAAATTGTTCTTGCATATCCTGCATTTTTATCCTTATCTATTTCCCTTAAAAGCAAATACATCTCAACATCGTTTAAATGAATGTTTGCAACATAGTCTACACAGTGACTTCTGATTTCTGCGACTTCTTTGGTTATGAGTTTTTTCTCATCTTTGGTTTTATCCGTATACCCAATATATGCACTCTGTATGCTTTCACGCATAGCCTTAATTTTGTTTATAATCTCATAAACCTTGTTGTACAGGCGAGAGTTTGCCTTGCGCCAATCTACGTCCATAGGTTTGATAATCTCACAGAACGGCAGATTTTTTGCTTCAATCTTATCGGCTCTGAATTTATCAATTGCCTTTTGTAGATAATCCATAGATGTTTCAAACTGCCTATAATACTGATTAGGATTAAGTGTATATCCGTTTCCGAGAGTGATGTTGCGAAAGAAAAGCGGTTTTGTAAATTTCTCTTTACCATTAACCTCAGTATAAATGCCGTACTTTTCTTTTAATGTTGTGAGCATTTTTGACGTATCAACATCAAACATCTTCTTGGCTCGGTCGATCTCAGATCCACTGGCAGCACTGAGTATACAAATATCATCATATAATTCATGTTGATGCCTGATTGCATCTTCGTTTGAAATACCTTGTTTTACTTCATTATAAATGCGTTCCCACATTATTGAATTGAGGTATTGCGATTGATTAACAATCTGACCTATCAAATTAACACTTGTATTTATATCAAGCTGTGCCTTTGATTTTGCGTCATAAGTCCACTGAATCTTCTTAGCCTCAATGAAACTTGTGGGGACTCTAAACTTATCATAATTTTTCTTAGCGGCATTTATAAGAACTTCATTATCAGTAAGCAGTATACAATCGGAATCCATGTCAGCACCTTGAAGTCTCTGCAATATATTTTCATTTATGCTATTAATATGAACAACTTCATTGCTTGAAACCAGATATCTGTCATAAAGCTCATTTGCCACATTGGTTGTAAGTAGAACATCACCTGAATTTATATGCGGGGATCTTGTACCAAGCAAAGTCTTACCATACTCAAATCTCTTTGTATGAATATGTCCAACACCTAAAACACTCTCGCCTTTAAACGCGCCAATAGTAGCTTGCAACATTTCAATGCCGTTGCCAATCAGGGTTTCATAGTTGCCACTAATCCATATATGCCCCTTGCGATATTCTTTTAGCATAGACTTTACAAGTTCCTTGCGGAAGTTGTCATACAACTTTGTTTCTACAAACTTGCTATTCATTCCAATTACCTTCATGATAATCTCATCACGGGTCAAACAAGGTTCATCATTATCGGCTAAAGCATAAGGGTATTTGAGATGATAGCGCATTACCGCAGCGTCCTTGCGGATGAGATTGAGATAATCAAAATTAGGCTGTAGTAATGCTTGTATATCATCACGAGTAAGTTGCAGAGAGTTGAGTAATTGATAATGGCATTGAACCATTCTGCCATCCAAATATTTAGTAGGCTTCTCATACTTTACTATTCCAAAAGTCGGATAGAGATTGTCAAGCCATTGCTCAATAGTGCCAAACTTCACATACTTTATACTTGATGGAGTAGTAATAAGTTTGATATCCTCTATGCGGGTTGCTCTGGTATAACCTTTAAGCTGAGATACTTCTGTAATGCCATTATCTCTAAACCAGTCCTGTATTCTTGTCTTGAATGATGCACTCTTGAAGAAACGGTTACGAAGAAGGAGCATTGTTCTATCTGCGTAATGCTCACCATACATACTTACATCTAAGAGACTTTGCCCATCCCAAATGCTATTCTTTATCTTGGCTCGTTCCTCTTTGGCAACAAAATCCTCACCCTCGCCATAGACCGCTACGACATCATCTTCAAACTCTGACTCATAGTCATCAATAACAAGTATGTTTTCGGGGCGTATCTCAAGAGTATCAATACAACTACTGGAAGGTAATGAGATGTAGGCTTCAAATGCGGCAAGGTCAATCTTGTCTCCCTCTTTAATCTTTAAGCCACACAACTCCCATTTGTGCATTGCGGGATAAAGATTCTCGTCTATAAAAAGACACTTACCAACACGACTACTGCCTGACGATCTCTTGTAACGCACATACTTTATGCCATTACAGATAAATCCATTCTCATAAAGGTCAAAGCGAAGCTCTCCACGACTCATAAGCGTCGGTATACTCTTGCCAAGTTTGATTTTGCGATTAGCTTCATCATACACGAAATACTTTGGCACACCGTCCCACACCACGACTTCATCTTCTGTAACATCGCCAACTTTTACACCAATACAGATTCCGTCCTTATAGAATGTCCTGTCACCATACTTGCCAATCTCTTTAATGTCTGCCATGCCGTAGCCATCACGCACATATATGTCACCATGACGATTCCACTCTTTATAGGCTAAGTCAAAGTCTACATTGATAACACGCTGAGTAAATTCCTTGCCCAACTCCTTATCAAAGAAGAATGAGCTACGATTATGATAATGCTGATAGGCAACTTCACGAAGTTTCATAAGATCAAGGCTGAAGTCAAGTGTATTCTTCCAACGCTTCAGATTAGTGTTGGTATGTCCGAGAACCACACCTTTATCATCTATTACGGGATTAACCAATCTCTTGGCTGCATAAAGGTCTTTTGCCTCACATGAAAGTATGTATACAGAATTTGTTTCCAAATTATCCATTCCCCCCTTGTATCACTCATTTATTATCTTGCTCACACAAAAATATAGCAAATATTTTACACATTTTTACTCTCTAAGACTAATTATCTGTTTTCTAAGCAAATCATTCTCAGACTTAACCAACTCAACCTGTTCTTTCAGTTCCGATATCTGCTCTCTCATCAGAGCAGAATACTCTCCGAGAAACGCTTCAACCGTCTTATGAGCATCGGTATTTTTAGAAGCCCAATTCCGTTTATTCATCTTTCTCCTATAAGCAGCACACTCAGGACAATATTTAATTCTTATATGAGACATCCAGTCCGTATTAGGATCGTTGATATCACTTATTTTCTTTCCACACATCTCACAATATTTAATATCCTTACATTGCATTTTTTATCTCCCCTTTCGTCAATAGCGGTTAAAAATTTATAGATTAATCTACCGCAAAGGCACAATCGCTACCCTAAACCCGGCAGGGGAGAGGTCAGAAATGAACACTTGTCTCTCCCATAGTTTCAACTTCTCTTTCAATCTCATTAGAGACTTGCTTCTGCTCTTTAGTCATCATATGACTTCTCAATTTGAATCTCTCAATATCATCATTGAGAGAAGGTTTGATTTCAGCTATCTCAATTGTTGCCAAAGTCCGCAAGGCTTTAGCGTTTGCATTTTTATTATCGGCAATAAACAAATCGTACTCTTGTCTTTCGCCTGTAACATCATCTATCCATGAGATGTTAAATATCTTATAGGTGTGAGCTTTGTGGCTACACAAATCTACATCCGTTATCATAGAGTGCAATGCCATTAAGCGATTACGCTGCTCGTTAAGACTTTGCAATTCCTGATCGAGCCTGACAATATTTATGCCCCGTTTGCGAATCTGAAACCATTTATAAAGTTTGTAACCGCCTCCAAAGAGAATGATGTAAAAGATAAGAGTACCCATATTATCACCCCCACCAATGTGTAAAGGAAGAAACGGACTGCGTAATTATATAAACTTGCCACTAAGATATGTGGTCGCCAGTGAATTGCATAACCAATGTGGCGATTAATCCATCTGCGATATCGTTTATATTTTGCAAATCGCTTATTATTCCCGGTATCGGCAAACATCTTCAAAGCACCGATAGTATCGTCGGTATTGTATGCAAGAAGTGAGTTAGTCTTATCCATGTGATAACCTTCTCGAAGTAGTAGAGTGAGAATAAGCTTGTTGTGATTAACAAAATGTTTCGTAAACCAAAACCTTTCTCTTATCCTATACCTGAACACAGCATCGGGATAATGTTTGTAATCAGTTTGTAGACGCTTGCAATGGTGATTGCCCTTTGCTAAATCTCTGCGGTGCTCGCCCCAGCGTTTGACAACATCTAATGACTCACCAACATATCTCTTGCCATTAACCACATTCTTTATCTGGTACACTCCTACAGGCATATACTATCTCCTATGACAGCTACCACATTCAAACCCAAATGAATCTTTGTGGCAAAATACGCCTTTGCGAGAACACCATTTATAATCAAAATCATCCGCACAAACTATCATAGTATATTTACTTCTTAATATCATTTTATTCACTCCTCAATAAATCACGCAGTTCTTCTTGTAAATCCTGTAATGCCTGAATGTGATCTCTGATAGTCTTGATCTCTCCACGGTCGTATTTCTCCTTGACCATGATTCTTGCAAGTCCCTTCATCATCGACTCTAAAGTATGATAATATCCCACTTCATCTTTCTTCTCTACCATTTCGTCCGAATACTTTCCAGTTTGCCCGAAAATGCCTTTTCTTTTCATATATTTCCGTATCAGAACATACTGAAATTCGTCCATCTCGTAATACCACTCGCTTATGATATGAACCATCTTTATCCTCCTTATGAAAAATTCGTGTAATTCTCGTGGCAATTCTGCGCCTTAGTTTTCTGAATATAATTTGACCTTGTAAAATAAACAACGCCAATTCTGCACTAAAATCACACGGTTCTTGCACGATTAGAACGCTTTGTCTCTTTCTACTTATCAATCTAATACTCCACACGTGCCCCTCAACCCTATCTGATAGTGTATAAAGGCAGTAACACAAACTTCCAAAGCCTATAAATGGAATAAGACCGAATACCAATGCTGATAATAGTCGTTCTGTATTATACTCCCCGTCAAATCTTCTGCGCCCACTGTATAATATCTCAAAAGCCTTTTCATCCATATAGGCATACAATGCGGTGAATGCAAGAGCAACAGCTACATCAACAAGTAAACAATGCAAGAAGCCTCGAAATATATCACCCAATTACAATTTCACCACTTTCTAACTTTGCGAGAAATTCAAGTCCCTCTTGCTCTGATATATTGATAAGGGCGGGTCTATCATAATAATCGAGTAAAGCAAGAAGTGCGTCGGTTTGTTTCACATCGGTAGAAAACTCTTTAATCTTTCTTGTTGTCTCTGAACACATTGTTATCATCTCCATTCAAATAATCTAAATACATCTGAGCCTGTGCGTCTGACACATTGCCTAAGTCACATATCTTCAGCCAAGCCATCATCTTCTTCAATCCAGATCCGTATTGGTCGCCTGTTGCCAACACGGTTTTTATTACAGGCAAAGTCATTTCTGTAAAAATTTGGCAAGGTTTATGCCAGCCACTAATAAATCAAAACAAGCGACTGCCACCTTCCACACAGGTTTGTGATTTTGGTCGAGATAACTTAGGCTATTCATTGACTCTCCATAACTGAAAATAAAATATGCGCCACAAATTGTCAGAACTAAACTCAATATTAATCTCATTTTCGTCACCTCGCTATCCTGAACCTCCCACGACTAAAGTCGTAGGGTTCTCGCTTCATAGATTTCGTAACCTACTTTCTCCACGAGCTAACACGATAGTTCCTACCGCTTTACATATGTTAGACTATTTGCCTTAGTCCTTCGTTCAATATATTTATTGAAGCATTAACATCTCTGTCATGTGAAGTGCCACAGTTAGGACACACCCACGACCTAACACTTAAATCCTTAGTCTCAGTGTTCTTATAGCCACACACATTGCATAACTGGCTACTCGCAAAGAATCTATCTATTTTGATAATATCCTTGCCGTACCAATTAGCTTTGTATTGCAACATAGTAGTAAACTGCGACCACGACACATCAGAAACACTTCTTGCAAGTTTATGATTTTTAAGCATACCGCTTACATTTAAATCTTCAAGACTAATAACATCATATTCCTTTACAAGTCTTGTAGATAGTTTGTGTAAGAAGTCTGTTCTTTGATTTGCAATTTGTTCCTGACACTTAGCAACCTTTATTCTTGCCTTATTCCAACGATTACTACCTCTTGTTTTTCGAGAAAGTTGACGTTGTAACCGAGCGAGTTTCTTTAAAGATTTTGCTAAATATTTAGGATTTTCAATGTGTTCATTATCAGACGTTATTGCAAATTCTTTAATACCTAAGTCAATACCAACTACACTTCCAGTCTTTTCAAAAGGTTCTACTGTTACATCTGTACAACATAATGAACAATAGTATTTACCAGAAGGTGTTTGAGATATTGTAGCATTAAGAATCCTACCCTGTGGAATCTGCTTATCTCTGATTTTAACCTTACCAAGTTTAGGTAGTTTGATTGAGTTACCTAAGAATTGTATATTGTTATTTGTATAAGAAGTTCTATATGAATATCTATGTGTTTTCTTTGATTTAAACTTGGGAAAGCCTTTGCCCGACTTAAAGAATCCTTTGTATGCACTATCCAAATCTTTTAGCGTATTCTGCAATGCACACTTATCAGGTTCTTTAAGCCATTCATACTCTTTCTTTAAAGAAGTCAAATCTCTTATACAATCGTAAGCACTTAATGTAGTTTTATCAGTTTTATAAGCAGTTATCCTTTTGTCGAGATAATAATTATAAACAAAGCGTGCGCAACCAAAAGTCTTTGCCAAAAGAATCTGTTGCTCCTTATTAGGATATAACCTAAACTTATACGCTTTCTCCATAATATCACCTCTCTTTCTGATTTTGTATGTATTGTCTTATTTGAGATATTGTTTCGGCTAACTCACGACTAAAGTCACGAGTACGCGCCGAAATTCTAATCAAGAGGAAGTATGCGTCTGCCGTCATAGAAACCACCACCTACAAATATGAGTTGATCTCCATACTGCTCATATTCCTTGATGCGTGTCTGACCTTTGCCTTTAAGTAGTTCTCTCAGTTTCATCGTAACTCCTCCAGTCTGAGCTTTGCATCATAAGTGTTGACTTTGCTTGGACACTTTACAGAACCATAAAATGTACATATTGAGCAGTCGAAATCGTTGCCCTCGATACATTCACAAGCCTTACGCAGCCAGTCTTTTAATTCTTCCTTATAGGCATCACGTTCTTGTTCCAATTGTCGCACATAAGCTGACATTTCACATTCCTCGTACCATTTGCCATTATAATACATATCATCCACCTCAATTAAAGAATGTCAACTACCCGTCGCCTAAAGCCAACGGGCTTGTAGCTCGATTCGGCTTCGTTGTGCCATTTATAGGCTGACACAACTTATCCGAAAGCATAAACTACCTGTCACGACAAGTGCTTGCCGCCAAAATTCTTTTACCTTCTTGCAGTATATTCTTAGCTGCGTTTACATCTCTGTCGTGTTTTGCTCCACACTCAGGGCAAACCCACTCTCGAATATGCAATGGTTTCTTACCTGTTACGCAACCACAACTACTGCATATCTGACTACTCGGATAGAATCGCCCTATCTTCTGTACTGTTCTGCCATACCAATCTGCCTTGTACTGTAGCATTGATACAAATTTAGACCAGCCAACGTCAGATATTGATAGAGCCAGATGATGATTCTTGAGCAAACCCTTTACATTTAAGTCCTCCAAACACACAACTTGGTTCTCGTTTATGAGTTTGTGGCTTACCTTATGTAAATAATCTTTGCGCTGATTTGCTATATGCTCATGCAATTCTGCTACTCTTTGTTTTTGTTTTAGATAGCAATTGCTACCGAAAGTCATTTTACTAAGTTTACGTTGTTCTCTCTTTAGTTTTGCTAAATTCTTACGCAACGCCCTAAGCACAGGAAACTTAGTGCCGTCGGAGCAAATTGCCAAATCTGCAAGACCTAAGTCAATCCCAACTTCCTTGTTTGTCTCTGACAGAAAGTCAATATCTTCCTCGAATAAACAAGACACATAGTATTTGCCACTTGATGTGAGTGATATCGTAGCCGATTTACACGTTCCAGTTTTGTGACGATGATTTATAAGTTTAACCTTACCTAATTTCGTAAGCTTTACATAATCATCTCCAACAACAAATCCTCGTGTTTGAGTTGTTTTGTAGCTGTTCTTAGGTCTTTTCTTAGATTTGTATTTAGGGAATCCAACATTTGGTTTTTTGAAAAACTTAGAGAAAGCCGATTGCAGATCCATTTGAGTACAACACAATGCAACAGCATCCACTTCTTTTAACCATTCATTCTCCGCTTTATATTTTGCGGGAGTTGTTATTTTGCCCTTGCCGTTTTCTTTGTAATATTCTATATTGTCATGCAATGCCTGATTCCAGTACCAACGGCAGCAACCAAAAGTCTTTGTTATCAATGTTTTTTGTTCTTCTGTTGGGAATATTCTCATCTTGTAAGCTCTAAACATTTATTCACCACCTTTCATTTCTTGTTATGCAAGGATATAATAATAGAGAAAAATTATATTGTTCCCCACAATTATATTATAACACTAATTTCTTGATTTGTCAAGCGTTTTTTGCAATTCCTCCCATGTGTTTTAGATTATGGGGCTCCTTGCTTAGTCTATTTAAAAAATTTATCCATAGTGATTCCTGCGGTCAGCAGTTGCCATATCACCATCACCATATACACAGTCTGTTCTCTGTGTGTCTTTGCCTTGCCGTACAACGTCATAAATGTTGTGCCACTTGCGACGAGCAGCAATGCCAGTAAAAGAAACATATTATTCCGCCTCCTCGTTTAACCAATTTTGAATGCATTCTTCACAGGTATCAAGCATACACACCTTATCATCTGGACAAGGGTAATCCTTGCCTGTCAAAGCTTCGATAACGCATAGATAAGGCTGTGATGCAATTGCCGCCTGTATCTGCACAAGCATATCATACTCATTACGCCTCAAAATATATTTTTCCCGGTTTGTCATACCGCACCTCAGTTCCATAATTCTTGATATTCATACCACGCTCGACAGCCTTGATAGGTGTCGCAAGCGTCGTAGTCGCTCTGTATATTATCCGTGTATACGTCGTCACACGGAGCTAAGATCGTCTGCCTGTAAGCTATGTAGTCATCCACTGTTTTCATCACCTTATCTATAATTTGTTGCTTTGTGAGGGGATATGAAAGGAATATCCCCTTTTCTGATTATATTATAGCACTAATTTATAGACTTGTCAAGAGTTTTTGAAATATTTTTTAAAAACTTCCGCAAACCAATCATCATATTCAGATAATTCTTTGTCCAGATATATTTTAGATTCATTTATAATTTGAATTGTACAATATAAATTGCGACCATAATAAAGTTTAATTTTATCTCCTACCCAATTATAACGCCATTTATAATTCTTTTCGCTAAAATAAAACGTATGAAAGGTCAAATCGTTAAAGAACATTTTAAAGTGATCTCCATTCATTTTTTATTCTCCTTTACTCATTGGATTCTCTGCAATCCACTTAATTAATAATTCTCTCATCCTTGAACTGGGGATATACACCCAAATCTCGTTGCCCTCTCGTATTGCCGATCTCCAAATAAATTGAAGCATTTCCGAAACAGCGTAAGTATCTTCATCGGTCTGTATTCCCTTACTATCAAAGAAGGTCTTAACCACAGCATTAATGTACTTATTCAAGCAATATGCCACACACGTTCTGTCCTTATAGGCGTTAGTGGCTCTGCTATTGCTTGGTAAGAAACCTTTAGCATAACCCTTACCTGATAGCTGTTTCTGATAATCTTTGAACGTAGTCCATATATTATTATTAACGGATGACTTTTGAATGTTGTGAAAGAAATTAAAGATGTTCTTTTGCAACTGAGGAATCACAACTTTATTGTCCCGGTTGCGCTGAAACCAGTTCTTTGACAAGTCGGATTTCAAATCGCCAATCTGATTGAGTTTCTTATTGTCACATATATGTATTAGGCTCTCATAATCATACTTGATTCTTTGAGCTTGTTCCTCACGAGTAAACTCATACTCCGCAAGTGTATTGCCCTTAACATAAAGATAATCATACGGGAGCTGAAAGAAGTCGTAATAGTATCTTTGTATCTGCCCCTCAAATAAGTAGGTGAGAATAAACACTTCCTTAAATGCATTAAAACTCTGCACAGGCATAAGCCACAGCACAATATCTTTTCTACTTCGCCCGTACATTGCCAAAGACTGCATACTGACTTTTTCTTTAATATCGTTGTACTTGCCTTTATAGTCGAGCTTATCTTCTCGCCATCTTAGCAGATTACTCTCCTCATCTATATAAGCAAGATCACGCAGTATGATTTCCATATCGTCATCCGTCACCTCGTATGGCTCAACCACATCCGACACCTCATCCATTATGAGCGTATAATTCTTTGCTCTGCAAATGTCTATAATCTCCGTCGTGAATAATCGGAATAGGGCATGAGTGCTCACAATGTTGAAGCCCTTAGATAAAAGCGTTTTGATGTTCCTCAGTTTGCCCCGCCCATTCTTTGCTTCTGGCTGAACAAAGTGTAAGTCGGGACACGATTGTGTCACTCGCTCCACCTCAGTCAGAAACGGTGTGATAAATAAAAACTTCTTTCCTTTGTTGCGATTCATGTAGTTAATAGCAGCGGAACTCTTTCCAGACCCCATTATCATATCCACCACATGAACCTTGCAGGTGTATTCCATAAACTCTCCCTTCTAACACCTTTGAGTGTTGCCAACGTGTTAAGCCCACAAATGCCGATATATAGCCTTGTATGGATTTTAACACCTTTTCGCGCTGGCGCATTTATGCGCAACAAACGTGTTAAAATTAATTTTTTTTGCCGATTTATAGCCGTTTATCACCCCTAACCCTTTAAAAGAATATCATATGAAAACGTGTTAAAATTCTCATTTCTTACTCTGCAATTATATTATAACACTAATCTCTTGATTTGTCAAGCCTTTAAAAGAAAAAATTTTCTTCGCCGTAAGGCGAAAAAGCAAAGCCCCATGATTGGGGCGGTGACGTTGCGTAAGCAACGGCATTGCGTTAGGAGCTGACAAGACAGAGAGTAACTCCTACTCTTACAGTAGCCACAACTTCTTCGGAAGCCTCTAATAAAAAATATTTATTTTTCTTAATAATAGTTGCCCTACTCTTATTGTAGTGGTGAGAATTAGAGTAGTCCGTACTAATAAAAAAGTCCGCAAAACTCCCCATTCGTCCCAAAGCCCCATATTTTGCAGAGAAGTGGGGATTTTGGTTGGTTTTGGTCTAAAAATGTTGGGATTTGCATTATCTCTTAATGGCTATTTACGGGGATTTGTCCGAAAATGACAGCGATGAAAAATGGCATAAATTTCGCAGACTTTAAAAAATTAACGGACAGTGCGATTCATCACCTGTGCCTGCCGGGGCTGCCTCGATCCGCCTTGAAAATGTAAATATAGCCCCGTCACGGATACGGCAAAAACTGCTATATATAGCCAAACAATCGTTTTGTCCAAATGCAATTGTTTAAATTCTTATTTTATTAATATTTCTTTAATGGTTACAAGCTCCTGAATCAATGTTATTATCAATTTGATATTATCATTATGATATTAACAGTTCGCAAAATTGAAAAAAGTGTTGCAAATGCAACAAAAACACAACATATAGTATCACATCTCACATTATACGCCTATTTTCCGTTATTCTGATATCGCATTGCACTATATATAGTATTAACTATGAATTGATAGAACGTCAAAAAAAGGCATTTAAACGCAAAATAGAATGCTATACGCTGTATAATATGCAAAACAATAATAAATTATTGAATAACGATAAATTATATTGTACTGGTCAATCAGTTAAGGTATACAAGATATCATTTGTATCTGAATCAATAATATTTACTTGTATATGGCAATTCATACCCTTGACAACATTTTCAAGATATTCAAGGGTATACGATTCATTGACATTATTTAATTTTCGTGATAGATTCTGTTGAGTTATGCCGATCTTACGGGCTAAAGGCGTGACCGATATATCACGATCTATCATTAATTTTCGTATAATTTTACTTGTATTAAACATTTTGTAAACCTCCAAAATGATGTATTTCTGTATAAGCTGCACTAACCACAGCAAAAATGATGTGGTTGTTTTATGCATATATACAAAGTATCAAAAAAGCTGTTGACAAATCAAAAATGATGTGGTATTATATAATCACAGCAAGAGCAATGGCAGACCGCTATCACGGGGGCGCGTAACTCAACCCGTCGAACCTTCTGAGGAGGTGACTCCCTGAGGGGCTTTTTTTATGCCTCAATAACCACGGGAGACTCAAACCGCGTAAAACAACGCAACGCGGGGGATTTAATCCTATATGCCGCAAGTAGGGCGATAATAAATACGCCGAAAGCGGAATAACATAAAGGCAAGTGAATCCTATATATCGAGAATGCAATAAGATACATAACAAGTATACCGCAAAAAGCGGTAAATGTCAAGCGGTTGACTCATACAGTTGACCGCTTGAATATGCTTGAATCGGTTGCAATGATACCGATAAAAGCACCAAACGAAAACAAACCATTAAACAATAATTTTAAGGAGGATTCACTATGAAAAAGAAGTTATACGAAATAGAGACAAACCGTCATTTTAAGAACGTAGAGGCATTTTACAAACACTGTGAAAAGTTCTGCGAAAAGCACGGCATTTCTCTTGATATGTGGATGGATTCATTTGAACAGTTTGTGAATCCGATTCAAAAAAGCAACAGCAGAACATCAACAGAAATATGCAAAATGCAGCCTTATGAACATCAAATATTCTTAAGAGACAACTACAATTTTATTATGGAATTTGATTTTTTCGGTGAAAAAGATGGATTCGGATATCTTTACATTGTAGAGTATGACCGATAAAAGCAGCGGTTTTCTAAAGGGTTTTCCGCAAAAAAAGCCCTATTCCACATAGGCAAAAACAAATCAAATTAATATTTTAAAGGAGGCTATTTTATGAATAATAATCAGGTTTTAGCTCTTTTTGAGCAGTACAAACAGTATGCAAAAACTTTTAGCAAGTACAATATCCGCATAGAATCAATCATAGGCTTTTGTGAATCGGGCGGAACGATTACACAAACACATGAATTATACCACAAAACAACGGGCGGCAATTGGAGCAAAAAGCCCGTTGAAAGTGATACAACAGAGATAACAGCGGAGCAGTTCTTAAATCACATGACATGGATTGGTGCATGGTTGGGTGTGAAAGTTACGGGCAAATCATACACATATTGCGGATATATTCCCACAAGAGTTACAAGTGTACGCCCCGACGGAGCAGTAAAAAGCGTGACAACTTTCAAATTCAGCAAATAAAATTCAAATTTCAATGCAGAGTGACGCGGGATTTTTCCCGCGGTAATGCAGCCGGAGGCGGTCACAAGCCCGCTGAATCTGTAAATATATCTTTTGGAGGTTATATATTATGATGTATAGGCATAATGATTTTGAGGAAACTGTTGTGCATCAGTGTGCAGACGCGGACAAATACACAACAGAACATAAACAGGAAATTGCAATGGTACGCCGCCACGATGTAAGCACATTTATTGACGTTGTGACCGGATGCAAATTGAACGGACAAAAAACATATAAAACTATTCATATCAAATATTGTCCGTTTTGCGGATGCGATCTTGCAGCCGATGAAGAAACGGGAAAAATATTGAATCTTAAATTATTATAAAATGGAGGTTTGATGTTATGACTAATCAGGAAAAATGCAGCGTTATTGAAAAAATAATGCAGTCGGACAAAATTAGCTATGACGATAAAATATATTATATTCAATCGTTTTTACTGAATTATTTTACAGTTGACAAAATAAACTGGATATGGGAAAAGTAAAATAAAATCAAAGTTTAAAGCTGTTTTCTAAAGGGTTTTTACAGCTAATTAAAAGCCCTATTCCATACAGGCATATAAACCAATAACGGAAAATTTAAAGGAGGCTAAACTATGAATAAAGCGGAATACAAGAAAATATCACATGATATCAGATATGCAGCTTTTAGGGATGCAAGATATCGCACTGAAAAGACAGGAAAAAAGCACACTACAAGAGGCATACTGCATAATATAATGTGGTGGTGTGACTCAACAGCTATTGACAAATACGGAAATGATCTGTATAAATATCGCTGTATTGGAGACTATGACGGCGGTTTAATATGGGAAAAAAGATGGAGCTTTTAAAGGAGGGAAAATTATGAGTAAAATAATTATCGAAAAAACATGGACTGTTGACAACAAAAATTTTGCCGATCCTTTAATCATCACAAAATCTTATCTTGTATCAGACTATGACGGAAAAAAGATACCTAATAGTGTGGTGTATTCTGTTGATGAATTTGAAGGGGATAATTTGGATTGCTTTAAGACTCTAAAAGAGGCGAAAGCCTATGCAAAAACACTTTGAATAAACCTATATACTATGGGCTTGACTGGAAATTTCAAGCCTATAAATATAGGCTTATTCACCAACAACAATTTTAAGGAGGCTATATTATGAATAAAGTTGAACGTATTTTCAGATGGTTAAATGACGGATATTCAGTCAAAAAAGTTGGTCAAATGCACACTTCTATAGTTAAAAACGGAAATTTCTTTAACTATACTAACTTTGGATCATCCGCTATTAAGGCAAACAAAAAAGAGCTTGAATGGCTATTGATGGAAATTTTTGACGAATCAGACGAATTTTACATTATAGGCAATGACGGATATTTTCGCAGCACTTCAGATTTAATTGATATAACAGACAGAAAAACATATACCTTTACACTATGGTCAAGGGATATTTTCACATATCAGGAAAAACCTTTAAAACAGTATGAAATGACTTTATCGGAAATGTTACGCAGCTATTATGATGTAGCGGAAAAATACTATAAGGATCACAAAATGAATAAACCGCATTTTGCAATTAGTTGTGAAAATCCATTTTTCAGATATTGGAATTTCTGTATATAAGGAGGCGTAATTATGAAAATAACAATAGCTTACTGGAAAAACCTAAACGGAAAAATAACAATTAATTCGCAGCGTGTAACAGAAGTGATAACAGGCGATAATGCAAAAGACTGTATGCAACAGTTTGCTGTTTTGGAATGAGGCAGCACTTTACAAACCGATCAGAAGCTATACAACGCTTTTATAATGCAATGGAAAATTGCAATAATAGCCTTGAATATGACAGTTACGCAAAAATATTTTGTCAACTCATGGAAGGGAAAAACTATTGCAATGATAATTAAAATAAAAACTTTTCGGAAAATCATTGACAAAACAACTAATGTGTGATATAATATAATCACAGAAAACATATTGACTTTATAGCTGATATGTGATAATATGAAACTATAAGCAAACCGGAAAATTAAAGGAGGTATTCTTATGACAATTACAAATCGTGAAGAAATAGTTGAACAGCTTACAGAAATGTTAATGCAGTTTGACAAAGAAGCTAACACACGCTATCCAACAGACGTATATCTATATTATGATTCGGAAAATCAGACGGCGGAGCTTGATACATTCGCAAATGTAGGCGGAAATTCATGGTTAAATGACGATCATTATACCATCTATACCGACAAAGAACATTATGACGGGGATATGTGGTCACGGTATCAGTCTGTTGAGGAGCTTGCCGAGTATGCGGAAATTCCGCTTGATGAACTCAGAGAAAAAGTGATTGAGAGACTTAAGCTTGATGAGGATGAAGCCGAGGACTTTGAGCTTGACTATTATGAGGCAAGGGAATTTTTCAAGGCTAATGATGAGTATATGGAAAAATTACAGGCAGCATATGAAGAATGTATTGACGATATGAGATCGGATTATGCAGATAGAGCCGAGGAAATTTTAAACAGATTTGAAGAAGAACAGGAATTTATTGAAGCTGAGGAAAAGGCAAGGGAAAATTGGTAACAAATTCTGCACAAGTTTTCTACTGGAAATTTGTGCAGAACCTATACTTGACAAGATAACAAATGTGTGGTATACTATAATCACAAGGAAAAACCTTGTATATTATATCACTTCACAAGAAAACAAATGAATGAAAAGTGTATTTTACAGGAGGGAAAGTTATGAAAAAGCTTATAAGAGAAATCAATGAGTATACAGACCTTTATCGTGATGATGTTACAGGCATTGCATGGATAGAGGACGGCAGCACAGGCATGGGAATATCTATACATTCTAATATCTCAGATACAGGCTCAGTTAGAGGAATGACCGAGACTGAGGCTATAAAGGCAAGTATCAAATATTATGAGCCATTAAAGGAGGACAAGGCATGATACAGAAGATACTGGAAAACTGCTATACCAATGCAGAGGATGAAGCAGAACTGAATGCTGCAATAGCCTATATTGTAGCCAACGGAGACAAGCACGAATATATCAGAACCAATTATATCTCATGGAGCAATTAAGGAGGCGACGGCATGAACAACTACCAGACCGCAAAGGGAAAAGCCCGACAGGAAGCTATGGAATATCAGCTTACATTTGCCGATCATAATTATAGTTATAGTGAGCTTGTGGAAATTCAGCACCACTTTGAAGCTATCGGCAAAAGGTACGGACTTCTCACCGAATTCAGGGATAACGGCATTATATAAGGAGGCATGACTATGTATAACTACATGGAAAAGGTAACGGAAATTGCTGAGAGTTTAGGCTGGGACGTATCAATTGACGACGACAGCGCAGACTTTCAGTATTGCACAAACTATGGTCAGGACTGCCATATGAACATCACATTGACGGAAGATTACGACTTATTCTTACGCCGCATATATGAGCAGTACGACACTTACGACGTATCAGAGGAGGCTTCGCTTTGGATAGACAACACAGGACACGGCAAGAACGGAGCGCCGAATGATCTTGAAGATATCCTGAATGATATGAAAGAGTTTAAGGCTGCAATGCTGGAATTGTGGGAAAATCTCAAAGGAAAAGCAGTCAGAAATGAACTCTATATCGGAAACGCACATATCTATTTCAAGGCAATGAGCGACAGCGCAGAGGACGTATATAATCTTTTACAGGCGATCTGTTTTGAAAATGGCATAGAGTTGTGTTTTGATGGTGAAGCCATCCTGAGAGACAGCGACGGAAACGACATTGATTCTTATGCGGATTAAGGAGGCGGAAGCATGAATTATCGTGACTGTTTGGAAATTCTGAAAGACAACTATTGCAGAGGCGGAGAGACAGACAAAGACGGTTTATACAGATTTATTTCAGGCGGAAATCTGCTTTACCTTGCCAATAAGTCAGGCGGATGGTGTTATAGATATACTGGATCGGCGCACAGCATGGTCAAGTTTTCTATAAAGGCAGACGGAAAAATGAAAGACAGCGGGAAGTTACGGAAATGTGATGTACTTGACCTTGACAAAGTATTTCAGAAGTCAACAAAGTACGCAGTTCTCACACCGCAACAAGAACATACAATGCAGCCGCTTGTATGGGAAATTATAAACCAATAAAAAGTGTATTTTAACAGGAGGTCGAAACTATGAAATACAGAGTAACACGGAAATTTCTTGACGGTATTCTTCAGGGATTGACATTTGCAGAGGACACGGATCAAGAGTTTATTCTTGGAAAAGTCTATCAGGAATGTTTAACAGGCAATCACTACAAGATTATATCAATCTATATTTACGCTGAATAAGGAGGAAAAATTATGACTAAACAAGATGCTTTAAGAGCAGCAAACTCTATTGAACGTATGATGGAAAGCCGAAGCGGACAACTTGAAAAGCCTTTAACAAGTCATTATGAATTGAATGAAGTGTTTGAGAGCTTTTCAAAATGTTGTTTTGGAAAAACAATAACGACTATATGTCAGAATGTAGCAGACTTTTATAGGAAATACAAGTTTGATGTGCAGCCCGAAGGCATAGGCTGGAAAATAACTTGCCCGATAAAGTTTGAGGAATAAGGAGGAATGAATATGTTATTTGTAGTTGATACAGGAAAATTGAAGAAGGCTATTGCTTATACTGATGCAACCGATCTTCTTCATACATTACAGGCAACAAACAATACGGAAATGTTAAAGACGTTTATTGACTGTTTGGAAATTCGAGACAGTAAGATTGACGGGATATGTGAAAACATAATGGAATTGACAAAGATTGATGAATGGGAGGCTGGAAATATGAAATACTATGAAATTGAATTTGCTCATAGAGCAGAAATTGAGGATGAGAGCTTTATCTGTACACCCGATAGATATAGTATCTGTATCTTAGCGGAAAGAGAGCCTTCATATGAAGAAGCGGAAATTTTCTGCAAAGAGGATATGAACAATTTAGGTTATGACATGGTAAGTGATGTGTTGGAAATTAGCAAGGAAGAAGCCTACAATTTCTTTGATATGGAAAATGCAGACAACTTTCCGATATTCAAGTAAATAAAATGACTGTTCTATCAGTCGGAAAAGTGAGGTGTTAAGCGCAGCTAATTGCCTATAATGGTCAGAGCTTATAGGCAAATACATACGCTTAAACGGAAAATCAATACAGCCGGAAGGTAAGGAGGTCAATATGAATAATACAAAGGTACAGGCGAAGGAAAACGCATACACAGATTGGTTTGAAATGACATTTAATTCATGGACATGGGAAAAATTAACAGACTATGAACGCAAAACATTTGTGGATCAGATGGATTCATGGTGCAATTACAGAGGACTTCTTATAGGTACATACAGGCAGAGATGGGAAATTTTATGTGAGATGTATCATGTATATCTGTTAGGAGTAGGATATAAGCCAATAGGCTGGAGAGAAAACACAGAGGAAAATCCAAAGTTTTAAGGAGGTATAATTATGAATAATACGGTATATGAAAATGGTGGTATTACCATAATGCAGACAGCGGAAAATCGTTATAGAGCAATTACTGATACTACAGATATTGAGATGGAAGTTGAGTTGATAGATGAATACAGAACAGCGATTAAAGCTGTTTACTGTAAGGAAAAACGTTATCAAGGGAATGGAAAATGGAGCGATAAATTTTATAAGAGTAAAAAAGAAATGGTAGATCATTGTGAAAGATGGTTTTTATATCAGTTAGAAGAAAACGGTATAATCCGCAAACGGAAAGTTATAGGAGGTTAATGTTATGAATAATAGTGAGATTATCAAAGGAAAATCTGTTAAAAAGTATCTGGATAGAGCTTTAAAGAATGGCTGGAAAATAGCAAAGAGAATTGACTTTGCAGACGATCAGTATAACTATCATCTTGTACCTGAGAACGGAAGTGACGGTTATATCTGTATGTGGTGTAAAGGAAAAGAGTTTGAAGCGCAGTACAATGCGGAAAAATATCACGATGATAACTACAAAGGCGAAACGCTTTATGAGACTGGCTATAATAAATCAACTCTGTATATGGGCATACGGTTTAAGGAGGCATAATTATGAGAGTTACATTAAATGATATTAGAAATCTGTTTGCACCCACAACACGCTTTAGATTAGTGTGTGTATGGTATGATAACATGGATAATAAACGCAAAGAACGTGTATATCTTGACAATTTATTCTGGGGAACAGCATCATTTGCAAGTATGGAAATTTTAAATCAGTCTATCACAGTTCTGAATGATGATTGTGTGGAAATTGAAACGGATATGCCTGTTGAACTATTCAAGGCAATGAAAGAATATCTGGAAAAATATCAAGAGGAGGCATAACTATGAATGAGATTTATATTGCTAATGCACACATTTACTTTAAAGGCAATACAGCCGATGCGGAAACACTTTACAGACAGCTACAGGAAATTTGTTTCCATAATGGCATAGAGCTTTGTGCTGACGGAGAAATTGTTCTCAGGGATGAGGACGGAAACGACATTGATTCATTTGAGGAGGTTTAACTATGGAAAATTATTATAATATGATTTGGGAATTAGATGCCGAATATGAGGACGGGACAATCATTAATGAGACAAGACCATACGACAACAGCAAAGGCGAAGCGGATCAGCAGTATGAGCTTGAATGTGAGCTTATAGAGGAAAATTCTTACAGCTTTGGAAAATGCACATATTACAGTGTGGCATTGGTATACGATTAAATAACACTTTAATCGGCATTATATCCGAGTGCATTGGAAATTCGATGCACTCCAATATGGTGCTGAGAGCACAACAAATTAATGATAGGAGGTCATTGTATGACAAATTATATTAAGGTTAACCACACAGGAGATCAGCTTATATTACTATCATTCACAGCGGAAAAGTTAAACAGCTTGACACCTGAAGGCTGTCCGTTCCCAAACTATACATTTCTTGACTTGCTGAGAGACTTAGTGCAGATGTACTCATGGAAAATCAGCAAGGACACCACGGCAGCAGACTTTATTGAAATGCTGATGCAGGAAGATGCACACGCTGTTGCATACGGAAAAGAAATCATAGACTTATTAGAAATATAAGGAGGAAATAATTATGACTACGGAAAAATATTTAGAGCTTGTAAACAAGGCTATTGAAAATCTGAAAGATAATGATGATAACTACGGACAGACACCTATTGACTTCATGAGGAAAAACGGGATTAAGTCAACTGATAATATGCGCTTTTTCCTTGACAGTGTAGGAGTTTACCTTGAGGAAATCAGATGCGGACTTCTCGCAGATATTGAGGCAGCAGAAGCAAAGAAGAACGGAAAATCAAGTGCTTTATCTGCCATCAAGAAGTTATGCAATGACAACTACAAAGAAAATCAGAATAGAAAACCTTCTATTGCTTATGCAAACTATGATGAATCGGAAAATATATACTTCACAGTCAGCGGAACGTGGATGATTGTATCAGAAAATCCCGCTGGTATGGTAGAAATGCCTGAGAACGTCAAGAAGGATATGGAAAAGCCTTTTGATTATAAGAGAGTTATACCACAGAAGTATGAGATGTACAAAGTAGAATTGCCATCACTGGCGAAGATCAGCACTTATTTAAAAGCTCGTAAAGCCACAAGGAATAAACATGATAAGTTATGGGATAGACTTGTATTCAACGACTTTGCCGTTAAGGGAGAATGGTTAGAGGCAGCCATGAAGATAACAGGCTCATCGGAAATTTATGTTAAAAGCAGCGTGACCGCACTTCTCATGGAAGGAAACGGGTACACAATGGTGCTGATGCCTATAAAGAATACAGAAGTAGACAAGGACACAGGAGAAACAAAACATATGCCAATCACAGACTTTGACAATATCTGAGAGGAGGATATTTATGACACTATTACAGGCGTTACAACTTGCTGAAAAACTGGAAAAATCACACATTAAAGTGCTCAAATGGTTCATTCAGAATGGACAGTTTGAAGGCTCATACAGAGAGCTTTCAACTGCCATCTATGGAAATCCAAAGGTAGCAAGTAACGTGAATAAATACGTAAAACATCTTGCGGAGATCGGACTGCTTATAGTAGCTGTCAACGATGATTGCAATTGCTTTGACGTAAACCGCACTTGCATCTACGTCAATCCGGATTGGAGGTAATGATATGCCATATAAAACAGCAAAACAAAAACTTCCACCTGAGTTAGACCGCAGACGGAAGTTGAGCGATGAGCAGAAGGATGAGATAAAACACAAGTATTCTACTGGCTTTTATAGCCTTAATGGACTTGCAAAGGAATACAACGTCAGCAAGAAAACAGTGCTGCTTATAGTTAATCCTGAGAGCAAACGGAAAAATGACGAGCGCATAAAAGAACACTGGCGTGATTATGCGCCCACAAAAGAAGAACGCAATGCCATTGCAAGAGAGCATAGAGCATACAAACATAAAGTATTAGGAGGTAAATAATTATGTACGAAGCAGTAAAGCGTGAATTGGAATTAAGGGACATTGACAAGAGAGGACTTCTCGGAAATTTAAGTTATCTTGAATTACTTTGTCTCGCCTATAAATTACATATCTGTTAAGGAGGAAAATCAAATGAGGACAGAAATTCAGGTATTCACAAGCGAAAAGTTTGGACAGCTCAGGACAGCCGAAATTGATGGTGTTATATGGTTTTGCGGCATTGACGTTGCAAAAGCACTTGGATATACAAATCCGAGAGATGCCTATAAACGGCACTGTAAGTCAAAGGGAGTCGTGAAACGCTACACCCCTACGGATGGTGGAAGGCAAGAAATGGTTTATCTTGATGAGGGTAATGTCTACCGCCTTATAACCCACAGTAAACTCCCGTCAGCAGAACGGTTTGAATCATGGGTATTTGACGAAGTTCTTCCATCAATCCGCAGAACAGGATCATATATAGGCAAATCGGAAAATCCAAATGTAGCACTTGTGACTATTACTCCTGAAATGGCAGAAGAAATGTTGAAGAAGAACATAGGCAATCGGAAAATTAATCAGGCTAATGTGAACCGCATTGCAGCAGATATGGCAACAGGCAATTACAAGCTGAATGGTGAGACAATTAAGATAAGCCCTAACGGAGAAATACTTGACGGTCAGCACAGACTCTTAGCAGCCGTTAAAAGCGGAATGACATTCAGAACATACATTGTATACAACGTAGAGCGTGAATCTATCGGTACTATTGATATGGGCAAGGGCAGAAGCGTTGCTGATTCTCTTAATGTCATGGGCTGTAATATCAAACAGGGAATTATCCCTGCTATGAACTTCTATTTCAACAGAGGACAGAAGCTCACAACAGCACAGACAGGATGCTTATGGAATACCTACGAGGATAAACTGAATATGATATGTGATGTTCTTGTGGGCAGTCATCACGACTACTTATTATCTCAGCGTGATCTCAGAGGCTTTGTAATACATCTTGCCATATCGGAAAAGTGGTCTGAAGATGATTTGAGAGTGTTTGTAAACGGTTTGAAGAATAAGCCTAACCGTGATACAACTTATGAATTATCTGCATACAACTTCCGCAATTGGTATGACAGAAAAGTACACGGCAAGCTCCGCAATTTGAAGTCACTCGGAGAAAAGAATAAAGCCAACGTCACACTTGATGCACTCTGCACACTTGCAGAAGGCTACACAAATGACAAGCTGGTGCGTTCATTCGCTTGGAAAAATCGTGCAAAGGGAGTCTTAGATACTGGATATAACATTGCACAGCAGAGATTTATTGCATTAATAGCAGAAAGTCAGAACCGTATAGGAATGGAGGAATGAATATGAATAATAATAGATGTGTAAGTTGTGGAGCTGTTATCCCCGAAGGCAGACAGGTCTGCTACAGATGCTCAAAGGGAAAATTTAAGCGTTTTGGTGCATTATTGGCGGCGTCAGCACTGATGTTGTCTACAGCCTATCCAACTCCTGTAAAAGCAGCACAGCATGATATGGGAACGCTTATGAAAGACGTTAACTTTGACGGTTCTATTGACGGCAAGGATGCAACGCTTGTCTTGACAGAATACGCTCATACATCAGTCGGAGAGCAGTCAACATTCACACCTACACAGAAATTTGTAGCCGACACCGATTTTGACGGAGCTGTCACCGCAGTTGATGCAAGTTGTATTCTATCTACTTATGCTATTAACAGTACAGATCGGAAATATCCTGCAAAAACAGTAACCTTTGGTGTGCTTTCCACAGATTATCAGTCTTTCTTTCTGGAAAATGCGTTTGAGTATGCTCATGATAATGGTATTTCAGAGTCCAAAGTTGTTGCTAATATAACTGTGTGGATGGAAAACGGATGCCATTACGCCACATATGCAGTAGAAAAGCCCTCAGCATAAACCGAGAGCAATGATTTAATTATTAATTCGCTTATTAGCTTTGTTATTAGATACGATAATAATAATGCAGATACAAGAGCCGAAAGCGCAAGCACTGGTAATAGCCAAAAAGATGCGCTTTGCTTTCTGTAATTCTTCCAGTTTCCATTTCGATGATACGCTACGGACGGTTGAATCTATAGAACCACTAAGATCAGACGCTAAACTGGACAAACTATGTAGTGTTTTTTGAATTTCAATTTCTTGATTGTTTTCATTTGCCTTGTAAAAACATATGCAACCAGCAATCAAGAAACAGATAAGCAGAAAAATAGGAATGGCGTTTGACTTTTTTCGAGTAGTGACTACAGGAGTTTGGTTGATTCCGTAACCACAATGAGGGCATGAAACCACTGTGTTGGAAATTTCTTTACCACATTCAGGACAATTAATAAGAGCCATAATCATTCTCCTTTCTCGTTAGGGGCGTTGTCAGGCACATAGGTAATTAGATCGGCTGGCTGACAATCGAATATCTCGCAGAGCTTGTTGAGATGTTCAACACGGATCATTGTAGCTTTGCTATTTTCATAATCGGATAGAGTACTTTTCCTAATCATAGATAACTCGTGAAGCTCTTGTTGAGACATCTCGTTATGGAGTAAACGTTGCATCTTAATCGTGAATTTAATCATAAAATCCCTCCTTTGTGGAAAATTCACAATAAACATAAAGCGAATTTGGTTATGATTATAGCGAATTACGGGTTGACATATAGCGAATTTCGTGATATAATAAAAGCACAGTAAAGGGAATCAAATAAATGATTTCGCTTTTCGTGATAATTATATCATATTTCGTAAGAAATGTCAATGGAGAGGGAGTGAATAAAATGTTACAGAATAATAAACGCAGGGCAATGCGACAGCACAGAGTATGTGACATTATTAAAGAGATCAAATACATCTTTGGTAGAAAACATCATTTCGTATCAAAGGACACTGAGAGATACTTGCTCATGTGGTACGATGATGCAAGGAAAAATCTCAAAAAATGCCGAGATGAATTAAGGCTCAGCGAGAACGCTGACGGAATACCGAATACAGAAGCCATTAAGCGATTTGAATATTATCACGGTCAGGTTGTACTGCTCGAAGATATAATGGAAACACTGCTCGTAGAATACACTGGTAATCGCTGGACAATCAGCTATTAAAGAATAACGGGAGGTATGAATTATGTTGGAAAATGCAATTAAAAAAGAATGTAATATTATTGAGATGTTCCCTGAAAAGAAGCGTGACTTCTCCGCAATGATTCCGCAGAGCATACTTCCCGACACTGAGAAGGAACTCAATGAGGTCATTGACATTGAGGATAACATGACAGATACAGAAGGCATGGATGCAATGAGTGAACCAATCTTCAATGGCGTGATAGAGTATCTGTTGGAAAAAGGCAAGACCAGAGATGTGCTGATGTATGTATTACAGGCAAATTTCGGCATACGCCACAGTGATCTTATCAAGCTGAAGCTCATAAACCTGATTGACATTGACGGAAATTTCCGTGATAAAGTAAACTGGTGTGAACAGAAAACAAGCAAGACACGCCAGTACATCATTAATGATGCAGTCAAGGCAGCGACCATAATTTACCTCAGAAATCATGCTGACAAGAAGTTGACCGACTTTCTGTTTACAGCAGAGGGCAGTAACAAAGGTTACAAGAAAGTCACCTATAAGGATGAGAACGGCAAAGTCAAAGCTCTTAGAGCGAATGGAAAATTTGTTTATGAGCGTGATGAAAACGGTAATCTTATTCCAGAACCGCTACGCAGAGATCATGCCGAGAACACCTTGAAAGATGCTCTCATAGCAATAGGCATTAAGTTGAAGAATGACAGACGTTGCAAGGATGGAGAATACAAGCTGAATACTCATAGCAACCGGAAATTTTATTCGGAAAAGTTCAGCGAAGTCGCTTACACTTTAAAGGCAGAGGGTAAACTTAATGTTGATGCTGATGTATTAGCACTTGTGCAGCTTGACCTGAGACATAGCTCAATGCAGACTACTATGCGATACAACCACAGCTTTGACCGCATAAAGGAAGTAGTTTGTCAGCACATGAATATTGGTCTTTCAGTTCTTGAAAGATACTTATAAGGAGGAGGAAATGAAAATGAACGAATTTATGATTGGCATGGTAGCAGGAGCTTCAATTTTCGCAGTCGCAATTGCTATTAGCATGGCAAAGGCAGCGAAAGAGATTGATGAAACCGAAGCAGAAATCTTTTCAAAGGAGGCTGATAAGCATGGCATGGAATCCTGATGTGTTTTGCAAGTGTGCTAATTGCGGAGGCGAAATTTACATAGGGGATAACTACTATAAACTCCCCTGTCCGCTAAGCCCACGGGCAACATTCGAGAGAATGGTTTATACGTTCTGTGAGTCTTGCATTGACAGTGCAAGAGAGGAGGCACGTTTTGAACCACTTGATGATGATACAATAGCGGATATGAAAGGATAAGGAAGTGATCTTATGGCAGACAAAAAGAGTTTTATGATGTATTTAGATACCATAGCACAGTGGGATATGCTGACAGATGCACAGGCAGGGCAGCTTGTAAAAGCACTTATGGCATATGCCAATGACGGTACACTTATTGACATTGATGACGGCATGGTAAAAATGGCATTCTCCTTTATGTCTGCCCAGATTGACAGAGATAATGAGAGATATGCCGAGAAATGTAAGCAAAACTCTGAGAAGGCTCGTATGCGTTGGCATAAAAAAGATGCCGATGTATGCAACGGCATACCAATGGATGCCAACGATACCGATAAAGATAAAGAGAAGGATAAAGAAAAAGATACAGATACGGATACGGATAAGGAGAGAGATAAAGATAATCTCATCACTCTCACGCCCCAAGAATATAAAAAGCTCGTATCTGACTATGGGGAAACAACGGTGTCTGAATATGTAGAGAAAGTTGAAAACTATTGCAGAAGTAGTGGCAAACGATATAAGAACTATGAAGCTACAATCAGATCGTGGATGTCGAGAGATGGACATAAAAAGTCAGATGTTAGCAAGTACGACTTTGCCATTAACCGTTTTGATGCACCAAGTTAATCATCGAAGAACTTCTCTTTGTGACGTAGAGCAGCTTCAATCAGCATAGTTATTAACTCGTCTTTCCTCTGGAGGTAGCTGTCTTTTATGGCAATCTGCTCTTTGAGAAAATCAACCCTACGGTTTGCAAGTTCTCTTTCTTCTGCCAGTTGTTTTTCGAGTTGCTGTATACGTTCATTTTTGTAACGCAACAGAGAGATAGACAGGTTTTTATCGTGTGTCTTAGGGGATATAGACTCCGCACCCAGCAAAGCGGCGGCTATGGGGCGTATAGTAAGATCGAAATTAAAACTATCATCATCCTCTGAACCGTCTTTAAAAACCCTCTTGACAGTAGACAGAGACACGTAATCGTCATTGTTATTCTGCTCGGCATACTCACTGACTATATCAACTATGCGTTTCAGTGAGAATCCGTGTTCTTCCCGGTACTGTTTGAGCTGGATAATGAGTTCACGTTTACGTTCGATTAGCTCCATAGAAAAACCACCTTTACACTAAATTAGACCTTTTTAGGTCTTGAAAAAGCCATATGAAAACGATATACTAATCATATCATATTTATAGGCTTGTGTCAAGAAAGAAAATCTTCACAGAATTATCACATATTTTTCTTGTTTATCGAAAACTTTCACACGATAAACACATTAGACGATTGACAAAACAGAACAAATGTTCTATAATGTGGATAATATATTATCGAGGAGGAATTTCATATGAATATTTTTAGCTTACTCGGCAAAATCATGGACGATGCAAGGAGTGGACTCGTTCACTTTGACTGCTGGAATGACAATTCAGAAGTAGTTTATGACTGCTGCACAGACTACATTGCAGATGATGTCTATGACTTCATCACAGATGAGATGAAGGACGGCTGTGCTATTGTATTCAGAGCAGATGCCAATTGCAACTTTGAAATTGCCGAGATAGACTACATTGACAAGGACGGGATGGAAATGAGTGTCGATGTAAGAGAAAGCATAAGAAAAGATATGATGTCGGATAATCTTTTATCCGTATACCATGATTTGTGCGAAAAGATAGTCGATCTATCGTAGTCGGAATCTTGACATTTTGTGCAGATTTTGGTATAATCTAAGACAAAAGGAGGCTTATGTATGATTTACAAATTTGATGAATATGTAGCAGAGTTCCCAAAAAAGAACGTGTCTACTTTAAAAAAATTTGAATCCGAAGCAAAGAATCTGCACGAGATGTCAATAGAAGAAATTAATGCTATAATTGCAACTTGGGGTGCAGTAACTCAAGCTACTGCTACTAATCAGAAAAGTATTATTAGTTTATACTTTGATTGGCTAACCAAGAATGATATTCCTGTGACTGCAAATATAGACGATATTATTATTCCCATTAAAACCGCTGAATTTCTCATATATTCAAGCGAAATGATACATGAATACTGGGAGAAGTTCTTTACAAGCTGTGAAAAAGCAGCCACAAAGACAGGTAACTTCTTTAGTCGTGACAAATACCTTACAAGCTATGTTGCCGATATATTATCCTTTTATGGGTTAACCGCAGAGCAGATTCTTGCACTTGATCTCAGTGACGTACAGCGAGAGGGCGTTGCCAGATATGATTTGCCTTTAACTCAGAGAGATATTGATACGCTTGTGAACTATAAGAGTCTCAACGAGTTTGCCAATAATAAAAAGGTAAGTGGTCATAAGTACATAAGAGCCGCTGGCGTTGTCAATGAAGATACGCTTGATAGAGGCATTAATCATGGTGCTTGTCAGAGTGAAGATAAATACTTGAAACGTCTACTTACATTTAAGAACGCTTATAAACTCGGCAGATATGCAGAGATATACGCTGAAGAAAAGCGTACAGGCAAGCTTGTAGACCTCTCAAACAGAGCTGTCCCTGCCGAATGGTTCTTAAAGAAGATAGAGTTGATTGTAGGCAATGAGTTAAAAATCAACCGTATTACTGCCTACAAGAAAGACTATGAGGCATACAGATCGGAACGTATGAAATACGAGGCTAAGAACAATGCTGAGTACGCAGCTAAGATAGACAAGTCATTTGAGCAACTCGAAAAGGTCGTAGAGAAGCCAGACGTAACTGGATTACTCGAAGCTTTGAAATACGTCGATGCGACTATTTCCGAAGTAGACAAAATCAAGGTAAATCTGCTTGGTATAAAGGCTCAGATAACTAAGTTTGTTAAATAATAAAAATATATCGGAATAGTATTGACAAATAGAGTAATGAGTGATATAATATAATTGTAGGGAGGAGATAAAAACCTTCTCCCTACAGCCAAGCCTTTGCAATGTGACAAATTATATTTATGCGCTTGCAAGGCAACAAATTAGATATTGCGGATTAGCCAAGTTAGGATGAAGGCATACGACTTTGACTCGTACATTCATAGGTTCAAATCCTATATCCGCAACTTAGTTTCTTTCATATGTAATACTCCTTTCTTCAGTCTGGCGGAGGGACTTAAAATCTCCGCAAACACGAAATCTACACACTTTGGCTTTGCCATTGTGTTGACCTCCTAAGCCCGTCATTGTGGCGGGCAACAAGCTCCCTTGCTGGAATTGGTAGACAGGACAGTCCCAAAAACTGTTGCAGAAATGCGTATGGCTTCGAGTGCCATAGGGAGCACCATACTAACGCACAATATATTGATTGTTATACTGAGATAATTGTTATAACATACAATATGTTGTGCTTTGTATTAAACTAATATTTCAAGGCGGTGATTACTTTGAGATTATGGCATTACAAACTTTTACTCTACCTGCCACGTTTGCAGTTAGTCTCTCAGTGGAGAGAGTGCTGTTGCATAGCAAAGAGCATAACAGAAAAGGGTACACCTAATCACATACTGGTAAACAAGATTATGGATTATCCTTTAAATCATTTTGCAGTTTATACTGCAATGGTAATATCAGCAATGAGACATCGAGAATATAAAGTTGATGTTCAAAAGTTTTGGAAGTGGATGCACAAGACGGATTGGTGTAATGTAAACTGTACTCTTGGAGAAGGTCTGTTTGCTGAGTGGCACGATGACATTTATCTTAGAGAATGCCTTTACAACTTGGAAGAAAAATTTAGAGCTGGCGGTATTCCAGCTGACGAATGGCAGGTAATATACGATAGGTTCAAGGACTTCACGCCACTATGGTGCGGTGAATAAAAAGTATTTGGCAAAACAAAAAATATTAATATTACACATTATGAAAGGAAATGACGATAGATATGATTGTTGAAAGAACAGAGACACAGATTATTCGGAAGTCTCATCCTTTGTGGAAAGCGATTGATGAGATGTGTTTAAATGCAAAGAACCTTTATAATTATGCTAACTACATAATTAGGCAAGAGTATATCAACAATAAAAGATATATTCCGTACAAGGAAATGAACTTCAATCTTAAAACACATCAGCAATATAAAGATTGCATGAGTCAACCTGCGAATTGTGTTCTGCGTTTGCTTGATAAGAACTGGAAATCATTTTTTAAAGGCTTAAAAGAATATGAGAAGAATCCAAAGAAGTTTTTGGGTAGACCGCAGATTCCTAAATATCTAAAGAAGGACGGCAGATTTAACTGGATGATACCAAATAATTGTTGTTACTTTGAGGATGGGGAACTTAAATTCAGAGTGCGTAAACTACAATCTATTAAATGGAAGTGTAGATGCGTGGGCAGATTGATACAGGTAAGGTTTGTTCCAAGAGGTTGTGTATATGTCATGGAGATAGTATCTCAGATTGAAGTTTCTGATGCTACGTCTGAAAATAAACGTATTGTAGGTATTGATTTAGGAGTTAATAATCTTGCTACAGCTTCAAATAATATTGGCGAGAAGCCATTTGTTATTAACGGTAGAGGATTAAAGAGTATAAATCAGTTCTATAATAAGCGTAGATCGGGGCTACAATCTAAATTACCCAAAGGTCAGTTTTGGAGTAAACAACTTGAACAAATAACCTTTAAGCGTTTCAACAGAGTAAAAAATTATATGCATCATGCAAGCTGTTACATAGTGAAGTGGTGTGCACAACATCAGATAGACACTTTAGTTGTAGGACATAATGACGAGTGGAAACAAGATTTAAAGATGAGTAAAGTTAATTCTCAAAATTTTGTTGGAATCCCATACGAAATATTAATACAGCAGTTAAAGTATAAGTGCGAAGATGTTGGTATAAACTTTATTGAAACTGAGGAAAGTTATACGAGTGGAACGAGTTTTCTTGATGGAGAGTTGCCTTGCAAGGAGAACTACAACAAGAAACGCAGAGTTAAAAGAGGGTTATTTCAAGCTACTGATACATTGATAAATTCCGATGTTAATGGAGCGTATCAAATAATTAGAAAAGTATTCCCAGATGCGTTTAGCTATGGGATAGAGGTGTGTCTAACGCCTACTATAATAAATGTATATAAAATATAGTAAATGGGTATTACCCAATAGAAGGAGGATTTTAAGATGAAAATAGGAATTAAAATGAGCGACCTAAATATTAACAATTATATAATTCATAACGCTCCCGACTATGCCAAAGATAGCCCGTTCATTGTGGTTAGATCAGTGGATGATACAGGGCTGTGGTTTTATGGAGCTTACGAAGAAGTAAAAAAGGCATATGACGTTGCCTATCAAGTACACGGCGAAGTCATATGTAATTTTTAGAAGTCTTGTTTTATTGCTTTTTTTGTAAAGGGGGAAAATTAAAATGGCAAATAGATATAATGGTTATATTTACGACACTTGCTCTTGTGGAGTAACCGTAGCGTGGAAAACAGAAGAACGATATGGCGAACACGAGGAGTTTCTTTATAATGACTACTTCAACAGACAAGAATTTTATGATTTCCTCGACAATAATCTTATAGCAGATAACTATAAAGATTATATTAAGGGAGAGATAAAAGAATAAAGTTTTATTAAGGAGGAACAATGAGAATAGTATCTTTTTTTTCAGGTGCCGGTGGACTGGATTTAGGATATTGCCTTGCCGGACACAAAATCATATGGGCAAATGATTTTGATGAATATGCTGTACAGACATATAATTACAATATTGGTAAATATCAGGATCATGAAGCTTCATGTATTGATATTGTCAAGCTGCTTAATACATCAAAAGAAGAAATCAATCAGATTATTCCTGACTGTGATGTTATTATAGGAGGTTTTCCATGTCAGGGATTTACAATAGCAAACTTAGACAGAAGCATGGAAGATGAGAGAAATTATCTGTATTTACAGCTTTTAAAAGCAATATCTGTTAAACAGCCACCTTTTTTTCAGTTAGAAAACGTAAAAGGATTAGAAAATATTGATAAAGGCGAAGTTCTTCCGATGATATTACATGATCTGGAAAATGCTGGAACTAAGAAGTCAAAATTATTTCCCGGCACTGGGGCTGGATATGATGTTTACTACAATGTATTAAATGCTTATGATTTCGGAGTCCCTCAAAACAGAGAACGTGTAATTATATTAGGAATAAGAAAAGACATAGATTATAAATCACTGAGCAATCATATAAGTGATGTGCCATTAAGTAAAAATAAACCTAAAAAAAGGCTTATTATAAATGGCACTCATTCTGAGGATTCAACAACAAACGATCCTGTTCCTTTGAAAGAAAAAATCAATAAAGCTTATAAAAAATGGCGTAAAAGCGGAGAGCCTGTTTCAATTGATATTAATAATAAAGAAATATATCATACAACAATTCTCAAAGATGCTATTGGTGATCTGCCATTGGAGTACAGCGATGATTGTCCATTTTATAATCATACAGGCAGTGCTTGCAAGGTAAAGATATCCAACCACATTGGCAACAGAGCCACATATTGGGAGAAACGAGCACCAACCATCATGGGGAGAGGCAGCGGAACAGGTGGAGCGTTAATCCCGCCGCACCCCGAACAGCACAGAAGGCTATCAATCAGAGAGGTTGCACGAATCCAGACATTTCCTGATGATTTTATTTTTCATGGGAACAACTCAGCCTGTTACCGACAGATCGGCAATGCAGTTCCTGTTCTTTTAGCATATCACATTGCTTATATTTTTACAGAATATGAAAATACATACTGAATGAATCCGAATACAAAATATCCTATAAAAGAATAATTTAAAGGAGAGTTGACAATGCAAAAGACAGTAACAACAATTTATTGTGACAAGTGTGGGAAAGATATATCTAAATCTCATCAGCATTGTAATATGGTAATATATTATAAAAGTATTGTTTGGGGCATAGTTGGCAAGAAAATTGATTTATGTTCAAAATGCGCAGACGAATACTTTAAAGCAGTAAAGCCCTTTTTAAATAAAAGGGTACGAAATGAAGAAGAACCGCCCGATGATGGCAGTTGCTTTTAATAGAATTTCACTTTTATGAGGAGGAGTTATGAAACAACTGCAAATTCAAATACCAGATAAGTTTGCCGGAGTATTGACGGTGACTTGTGTTAAATCCGTTGGTCGTACTACCAATGTCACAGTAGAAGCCTTTAATATTACAGATGCAACAGACGATACTATTCTCCGAGTGAAAGGAGATAGGAGGGATAACAATGGCTGAGTATCATGTAGGTAACGGCTTTGAAAATATATATGCCGGAACTCTCACGAAAGATAAAAGACGCTGGGTGAACAAGTCGGATGTTACAGATGAAGCGATAGCAGCGGTGTTCACTTGGTTCACGCAGTTTATGGACGGTAATGAGGAACACAGTATTACATATAAGAGTTCTGAATTTGAGCTTGTAATGCGGAGAAAGGATGTATGCGACTATGTTTGATACAATAGGTAGCTTGAACGATACGATGTTCCATATAGTTATATACTTATTCTTATGGCGTATTCTTTCTGAGTTGATGGATATAAAAGATGTCCTTAAAAGAAAAGACGGTGAACAGAATGACGATTGATGAAGCTATAAAGCATTGCCTTGAAGAAGCAGGAGAGTTACAGAAAAGAGCAGACAGTGCAGAGTTAATTGATGTGCTTGGCGGACTGGACGTTGAAGCTTGCAAAGAGTGTGCAGCAGAACACAGACAGCTTGCAGAATGGTTGATGGAGCTGAAAGATACGAGAGCTGCACTGAATGATTGTGGTGTTGAGATTGAGATGTTGCTGGGTGAGTTGAAAGAAGCCAAAAGGCTGTTGAAGTTGGCGGTTGAGGATATGAGCGAAAAAAATTTTTGTACTAAAGTGTGCAAGAGAGATAATTTTGCTTGCCGAGTTTCAGATACTTGTGATTTTAAATGGCGTTACACCGATGAAGCATTAAAACTAATCGAAAGTTGAAAGTTGCATTTTATTAGAAAGGAGTGTAGTGCTATGAGGTTAAGTAACGGATCTCAGCCAATAACAGAAAAAGAGCTTTCTAAGCTTATGGAACTCCGTCGTGAACTGGCTGCTCAGTATCATACTATTCCCGAAGAAAGGGCTTTACTTAGTAATACAATGTTTGCAATTGATGAACTTGTGGGACTAATAGACCGCATACGACATATGATATATGACCAGAGGCAGATTATTGAAACCGATAAAGAGCGTTCTCTGTTTCGTGAAGATAAAATGTTTATCGAGGGCAAGGAAAAGATTATATTGGAGTTAATAAGAGCTTGCAATATGAGTGACATAATACGTTGAAAGCTACATTTTATGTGAGGAGATGTTGAGTTTGAGCGAATACACTGATAAAGATATGGTAAAGAGCCTTGCGAGAGCAATTGAGTTGCTTACTGAAGAAAACAAGGAACTCCGAAAAGAAATTAGGGAATTGAGATATGAATTTGGTTATCGTGCATCTTTAACAGATGAACAAATGCAGACGCTTAAAACTTTTTTCGGAGATGAACTATGTAAATAAGGAGTGAGAAGATGAATAGAGAAATTCTTTTCAGAGCAAAAACAAAAGCGACTAAAGAATGGGCGTATGGGCATTTTGCAAAACAGTACGATGTTCCTCAGATATATGCTGGCAACGGACATGAGTGCGTATACGAAGATACGCTATGTCAATATACTGGCTTAACCGACAAGAACGGCGTGAAAATCTTCGAGGGAGATATTTTTCAAGGCGACGAATATCCTTATTGTTCTGACGGAGACTACAATTACTATGCAGAAGTCGTATGGTTTGATGACGGCTGTTGTGGTTTCGGTTTATGTACTCATAAAAATCCAAAGTCGGTTGTGTGAGGCATAAGTAACGGTAACTGCGAATGGTTTGAGGACTTCGATAGCAATAATTGGTCAGTTGTTGGTAATATCTACGATAATCCTGAACTTATTGAAGAATGACAGCCACTTTTTGGCTATTTTGCGTGGGCAAAATGGCAATAAAACCTACGTTTAATGAGGAGGCGAGTGAATGAGCAATCTTGAACACTTGATGGAGAAATACGATGATAAAGAAATGTAGAATATGCGGTACTGAATTTGAAGCTGCCAATCCGAGATACTGTCTCTGCTCAGATGCTTGCCGAAAGATAGCCTATAAGGAAAGCAATAAAAAGAACGCTCGGAGATACTATCATCAGGATGTTGTGAGGGACAGGCGTAAAATCTATTATAGAGAACACTATAAGCCGGTAGGTAAGAAATGTGGAATGTGTGGTGAGAGATTGCCTGATGGCAGAGCTACATATTGCTTGACTTGTTTATTAAAGGATCACGCAAAGAATCCGAGCATTGTTACACGACAGAGATTATACAATAGGGGCTTTGATAATTTTATGATAGAGGAAGAAATTGCCAGTATGGGATTGAGGTGACAAGATGACTAATCACGAATGGCTAAACTCAATGACCACACTTGATTTGTTAGACATGATATCCAAGCGTTCTCCAGAATGTTTGATTTATCGCATAAACGACTGCGATTATGATGCTGTTAGGGGCAGATGCGAGAAGTATGAAGGAGAGAGTTGCCGTGAATGCCTATCGGCATGGCTGAAAGAAAATTACTAATTTTTTTATTTTCCTCTTGACAAGTCGAGAGATTAATGATATAATATAATTGTGGAGATGATTTTTACATCTTTGCAAAACAACAAATGAGAAAAGGAGAATAATAATGCCCGAAGAAATCTTTAAGAAGAAGCAAGAATTTCTTGACAAGATGAGTAAGATTGATGTAAAGCCGTATCTGTTTACCAAGAACGGTATGAGCTACTTGCCGTGGAGTCGCTGTGAAGAACTGCTGAAGCTCAACGCACCAGACGCGATACTGACCGAGATTACGTTCCCAACAGAGAAGATAATCACGGCTCTTGTAGGGGAGACAAAGGACGGCAAGCAGTACGCAAGCCATGTAACAACCACGGATATGCCTTACTTCACAGATGGTAAGACCGCATTTGTCAAGGTAAAGCTTGAAATTCCAAGTGTTGAGATTGTTTGTGAGACAACACTTCCTATCATGGACTTTAAAAATCAGTCTATTCCTATCGAGAAGATTACAATGAACGATGTAAACAAATCCCTTAAACGTTGCATGGTTAAGTGTGTGGCAGAAGGAACTCTGCTCGGTATTGGACTTTGGCATAAGATTGAAACCAGTGAAATGGCAGCTATTGAGAATGTCAAGAACGCTGAAAAGGCTCTAACCGCAATTGAAACCTTTAAAGCTAAGATTGACGAGGGTTATGACCGTAACAAGCTTGTTTCGTGGCTCAAGATTAACTACGGAACTTCAAATCCTCAGACGATTAAGGACGCAGACAAACTCAATCAGTTAAAGGCAGACCTTGATAATCTTAAAGCAGATGACTTCAAGGCTGATAAGAAATCAAAGTAATTTTTGGAGGTATAATTTATGAATCAGTGTACAATTATTGGTAATCTTACAAGTGATCCTGAACTCAGACAGACCACAAGTGGCAAGTCAGTAGTTAAGTTTACTATTGCTGTAAACAACGGCAAGGATTCTGAGGGCAATGACAGACCGGCAGACTTTATTACTTGTCAGGCATGGAATAAGACCGCTGAACTTGTAGGACGTTACTGCAAGAAGGGCAAGCCCATAGCAGTCATCGGAGCATTTAAGACAGACAAATATCAGGACAAGAACCACGAAGATGTAACACATTACAATTCATATATTCTTGTTAATTCCATAGAGTTTGTTGGCGGTGGCAACAACAATTCGCAGCAGACACAGGTTGCTCCTGCACAGACCGCAGCACCCGCAGCACCAGTTGAAGCACCGTTAGATGGAGACATTCCTTTCTGACATATGTCATAAACAGCGACACGACACGGTAAACGAGCCAATCTCGCATACAATTTAATATGTATGTTGGGGTTGGCTCTATTTTTGTTTAGGGGGCAACATGGATTTAAAGAAAAAAGTTTGGTCGTTCTCGTCAGTCAAATCATTTGAGCAATGCCCGTATTCATTCTATCTGCACTATGTAGAGGGAGAACAAGAGTTGCCTAATTCTTTTGCGCAAAGCGGATCGTTTGTCCATAGCATTTTAGAGAGATGCTACAAGGGTGAGTTGTATGAGTTTGAACTTGCTGATGAATTTGAAGCACATTACGCAGAAGAAGTAACTGAGCGTTTCCCGTTCTACAACATGGCAAAGTCCTACTACGATACGAGCCTTGCGTACTTGCAGACATTTGAAAAAGACGATAACTACGAGGTTCTTGGTGTTGAAAAGCGCATTAACTGCGAGATAGGCGGTCACAAGTTCACGGGAATAATAGACTTGTTGCTGAGAGATAAGAGTGATGGACGAATTATAATACAGGATCACAAGAGCAAATCTGCCTTTAAAAAAGGTGAGAAAGCCGATTATACCAAACAGCTTTATATCTACTCTAAGGCGGTATATGAAGAATATGGTGAGTTTCCGAAAGAGTTGTGGTTCAATCTTTACAGGGCGCAGAAGATAGAAAAGGTAGAGTTTAAAGAAGGGGATTATATGGCTGCGCTTGACTGGTTCAAGGTGGCGGTTGATACAATATTACAGGAACAAGAGTGGGAGTGCAAGCCAGACTCATGGTATTGTACGAATCTTTGTGGATTCACAGATTGCGTTTATAATGGGAGGGAATAGAGATGGTGGATAAGGCACTAATCGAGCAAGCAAAAGAAAGAATAGGTGATAATACAGCGGACATTATAGCCGACATTTTCAAACTTGAAAAATATGATAGTAAGAATAAAAAAGGTTGTTGTCCGTTTCATAATGAGAACACACCATCGTTTATTTTTGACAACAAATCCCACAGATTCCATTGTTTCGGGAAGTGCAATAAATCTGTTGATATAGTAGATGCCTATATAGAAGGACAAGGAATGACATTTAACCAAGCTGTTACAAAAGTATTTGAACTTGCTGGCATGGACGTTCCAATGCCCGAAGTTGGTTTAAAAGCAAACAAGAGTTATCGTTATCCCAAGCTCACAAATGGAACTGATATGACTCTTGTGTATGAATATCTCGGCAAACGTGGGATAAGCAAGGCGGTTATTGATTACGCAGGACTTTCTTGCGACGGCAAAGGTAATATTGAGTTTCCATTTATTGATAGTAATGACGTTCTCAAGACCGTTAAACTCCGCCCAGCCCGTAAGATAGATAAATCCAAAGGGGAGATAAAGACTTGGGTGCAGAAAGATACGGATCACGAAAATGTAATGTTTTTACAACATCTTGCCAATCCCGATAGCCCATTGCTGATTTGCGAAGGCGAAATTGATGCGCTTGCTGCAATACAGGCAGGATATAAAAATACAGTATCAATTCCTTTTGGGTGTAGCAATACTAAGTTCATTGATGAACAGTGGGATTTCTTTGAACAATTTGACACTATTGTAGTGGCAGGAGATAATGATGAAGCAGGTCGCAAATTTTCTAAGGAAGTTGTGGCGAGACTCGGTAATTGGAAGTGTAGGGCAGTACAGTTTCCAACATCCTACACTATGTCCAATGGTGAAAGGGTTGCGGTATCAGATACTAACGAAGTGCTGTATTATTACGGAGCAGAAAAGGTTTTAGAATGTATAAACGAAGCTATTAATAAGCCAATCCCTACAGTTGTAGATTTTAGTGATGTTCACGAGTACAATCTTGATGAGCTTGACGGCTGTAGATTTGGTCTTGCCGATATGGATAAAGTGCTGATGAGGCTATTTTCGGGCAGCCTAACGGTTCTATTTGCAAAGGCAAGTGCCGGCAAGACAAGCTTAATCAACTTGCTAACTGCCGAGTGTTTGAATGATGGGAAGTCGGTTTTTCTCTATTCTCAGGAGTTAAGTAATGCTTTAACATCAAACTGGCTTTTGTACTCCCTTGCGGGCAGACGCAACATTAATTCCTTTGTGAGCAAAGAGGGGGCTCCATACTATCGTGTAACGCCTGATGCTCGTAAAGAAATTCTCAAATATTATAGAAATCAGCTTTTCCTTTATCGTGATGGAGAGAGCATTGATATAGATGATATTCTCAAGACCGCAGAGGTATGCGTCCGTAGACAGGGCGTGAGTTTGGTTGTTCTTGATAATTTGACCTGTATATCTTGTAAGGGCTGTGAGAGCGATCTTATGAGACAAACTGAGATAGTCCGCAAATGTGTAAACTTTGCTCTCACTTTTAATGTGGCAGTAGTTCTCGCAGCTCATTCGCGTAAGACTAATGAAGCGTTGAGTATGGATGATGTTGCAGGTAGTTCTAATATCTCTAATCTCGCAGGTCGTGTTATCGGTATGGAGAGAAACGAAGTGGGCGTTACTATTAAGATTATAAAAGACCGATACCTCGGCAAGAATGGTGCAGAGATAAAACTCGGATTTGATTATCCAAGTCGTAGGTTTTTTAGTGTTAATAATACCGATGAGCTGAAACGCATTTACGCATGGGATAAAGGCAATTGCCTTGCTGATAATCCGCCTCCTTGCATATCATTAGAACAGATAACGCAAGCAGAACAGGCGGAGCAAGAAGTGTTTGGAGCGTGATATAATGTATAATAAAGAGCTTATTACTCAAATAATACCCACTCTAAACTTTGAGTTTCCGTATTCTATAGATGATTATGCCGAGCATATGTACTTTGAGAACTACCATAAACATACCTGCGAGTCCAATCACGCTCTTGCCGACAGCGCAGAGACATATACCCGTTATGTTGACCGCATTAAGGAAGTCAACTCCAAATGCTTATTTAGTGGAGAACATGGTTGGCAGGGAGATCACATTGCCACATATGACTTAGCTCAAAACGTCGGCTTAAAATATCGCCATTCCTGCGAAGCCTATTGGGTAAAGGATAGACTAATAGAGATTGATGGCAAGAAAGACGGTACAAACTGTCACATGATGATAGTGGCTAAAACCGCTAAAGGAAGAAAGAGATTAAATTACATTCTCTCTATAGCAAACATTGATGGCTTCTATAAGAGGGCAAGAATTGACTTGCCCTTATTGCTCAACGAAAGTCCCGATGACTTTATAGTGACGAGTGCTTGCGTAGCAGGTTGGCTCTATGATGATGCTGACGAGATATGGCTCAAAATAGCAAAGCACTTTGGCAATAACTTTTTCTTAGAGGTGCAGAACCATAACACTGATAAGCAGAAAGCCCTCAACAAACATATTCTTGATTTAGCAAGAGAGCACAATCTTCAAATTATTGCAGGACTTGACACTCACTATGTTAATGCAACTGGTTCAAAGGAACGTGACGTTTTGCTTGAATCTAAGGGCATAACTTACCCAGATGAAGAAGGCTGGTATATGGATTTCCCTACGGCAGATGTGATTATTGAACGTTTCAAAGAGCAGGGTGCTCTAAGCGAAGAAGAAATATATCGCTCCATTATGAATACTAACGTATTTGTTAATGGTTGCGAAGAAATAATTCTTGATAGGTCATTCAAGATTCCTAACATTTATAGAGATAAAACTTATGACGAGAGAGTGAAGATATATCAAGATTTGCTAAATGAAGGCTACAAGCAAGAAAAAATACATTCTCCTGATAGAGTAGAAGGAATAAGAGCAGAAGCTAAAGAAGTTATAGATTCTAAAGTCGTTGATTATTTTTTGCTTAATCACGGATTATTAAAAACTGCAATTGAAGAAGAAGGCGGCGTTCTCACAACTACATCAAGAGGTTCTATGGGTTCATTTTACACAAACAAATTGCTTAAATTTACTACAATAGACCGTTTTAGTTGTGAAATCCCAGTATATTACCCCAGATTCTTAACGGCAGATCGTGTACTCTCAGGATCTATGCCTGATTGCGATTACAATTTGGCAGAACAAGAACCATTTGTGAGAGCAGCCAAAAGATTGTTGGGGGAGCATGGGTGTTATCCTTTGATGGCTATTGAAAAGTATAAGCCTAAGAACGCATGGAAGATGTATTCTCGTATTAACAATGTTGAACCCACCGAAGCTAATGAAGTGTCTAAAGCTATTGACAATTATCTTAAAGCCTGTAAAGAAGCAGGAGATGAGGCTAATGATATAGATATTGCTGAATTTATCCCCAAGCAATATCTGCAATTATATAACGAAAGCGTAAAATATCAGGGCATTATTTCAAACTTCAAAGTTCATGCTTGTGGACATTTATTGTTTGATGGCGATATTCGAGAAGAAATCGGATTGATGAGCGCAATATCAGAAAGCACACATAAGAGAACAGTATGTGCGTGTGTTCAAGGTGGCTATCTTGATTCTTATGGTTATGTTAAGGACGATTTCCTAATTGTAGATACTGTTGCGCTGACATACGAATTGTTTAAGAGTATTAATAAAAAAGTTCCTACATTTGATGAACTGAGAGAAATGGTAACGGGAGATCAAGCCACTTGGGACATTTATTCTAAAGGCATTACTTGTTGTGTAAATCAGGTTGAAAGAGATGGAACAAGACATAACATGATGCAATATAAGGCAACCAATATACAAGAACTATCCGCTTTTATAGCCGCAATAAGACCCGGCTTTAAATCTCTTTTAAGAACGTTTTTAGAGCGTAAACCATATAGTACAGGTGAACCAAAAATAGATGAATTGCTCGAAGATACAGCTCATTTTATGTTATACCAAGAGTCGATTATGAAAGTATTGTCGTTCTTAGGATTGCCAATGAGCGAAACCTATGGTGTAATAAAAGCTATTTCAAAGAAGAAACTTAAAGGCGAGAAAAAAGAAAAGCTTGAAAATCAGCTTAAAGAGAACTGGAAGAAGATATTTGGCAACTTAGATAACTTCCAAAAGGTATGGGATGTTATCAATGATGCGGCACTGTATTCTTTTAACTCTCCTCATGCTCTCAGCACTTGCGGAGATAGTTTGTATCAAGCATGGTTTAAAGCGCATCATACTTCAAAGTTCTATGAAGTAGCTATCAATCATTATCAACGTAAAGAAAACAAAGATAAAATAACGGCACTTATAACTGAAGCTACAACACAGTTTGGCTACACAAAACTTCCATTCCGATTTAGGCAAGATAATAGAAACATTAATGTAAATGATAACACTAAAGAGATTACTATGTGCTTGTACTCTATTAAAGGCATTAGCAAAAATGCTTCTGATATTTTGTTTGAGTATAAAGATATAAAATTTGACACGTTCTTAGATGTTATTAAAACTATTCCATTAGACAAGACGACTTATGAAGCATTAATAAGACTTGACTACTTCACAGAGTTTGGCAAGTCGGCAAAACTACTGGCTATCTATAATCTATATAGGAATTGGAATGGTAGGAAGTCTATTAAGAAAACAAGTATAGAGCCTTTTAACATTGAACTGTTGAATCAGTTTTGCCCAAAGGAAACAGCTTCTCAGTATTGTTTTGATGACATTGAGCCTTTATTGCAAGCGTATATCAAGTCAATTCCTGATGAAGATATTCCTCAAAAAGAAAAGATTGCAGCACAACTCGACCATTTGTCCTATGTACAGGCAACAGGTCGTGAAGAAGATCGTCGCATTGGCTATGTCAGAGCAGTCTACCCCTGCAAGCGCAAAGCCGACAATAAAACGTGGGCATACAAAGTCTCAGTGACGTTCCTCGGCAAAGGTAAAGACAGCGACTTGACAATCTACAAGGCAAGATACGATAAATGCAAGCTCCAAAAAGGCGACATCTTCTATGCAGACAGCGTTTCGCCAAAGGACTATCAAGGCAGACGGTACTGGTATCTCATGGAGTATAAAAAAATCTGAAAAAATTTTCAAAAATCTCTTGACAAATAAAGTAATTAGTGATATAATGTAATCGTAGCAAGGAGAGATACAGATTTAAACTGTGTCTTTCCATTGCTATACTCTAACAAGGGAACAAATTAATAATAAAAGGAGTGATTTATTAAGTGGAGTATAAAGTTGGAGACAAGGTAAAAATTAGAAAAGGCTCGTTGGCAGGGAATATATACACCATAAGTCACATAGAGTCTTGTGGGCATATAGAACTTTCTGATTTGCCTTATGTCTTTTTTGACTATGAACTTGAACCAGTGGACGCAGACGGTGGCAAGATTGCATATGCTCCAAATGGAGCACCATTATTTTGGATGCCAGAACCCGAAAAACCTGTGTCGATTGAAGAACAACTTGGTTTGCCAAAGGGTGTAAGTATTCACGATTTGCCGACAACTGAGTTAATTAAGAAAGAATTTAATGTTGCATGGATTGATAAAATCGCATTACCGACAGCAACAGAAACAAAAGAAATGGTAGAGCGCGTTAGGCGAGAAATTCTTAAATTTACAAATGCATTTCCAAAGGAGGAGAAGAATTTGAAATTTACATTTTATGTAACAGAAGGAACGAGAGTAGATAAGAGTTGCAACGGCACAATCCCTACTATGACAACAATGTATCCTATATTGATAAATATGGTTGTATTATGAAGGGCACAGCTACTTGCGATAAGACAGATTATGATGAAAGACAGGGCGTTCTTGAAGCTTTTGCAAACGCAACTTGCGGAAATGATTTTTATAAGGTGTACGCCAAAGCTGTTAAAGAAAAGAAACATCGTGACATTGCAGACAGGACTTGCACCTACTGTGGCAAGGTCTTTGATACAGTAGAAGAAAAACAGGAGCACGAATCTTGGCACGTTGAGTGCAAGAAGGCAAGGCGAGAGCGTTATCTTCTCCGCAAGAGAGCAAAGGAAATTGCTTTTGAAGAACAGGCTCAAAAGATGGCAAAGGAAATGATGGGTGAGCAGAAGTGATACTCATACTGTCAGCACTGGCAGCGTTCTTTAGCATACTCGGTAACGTGTTAATTGCCTTTAAGAAACGAATTGCATTTTTGATTTGGATTATAGGCAACCTGTTATGGATATGGGAGTCAATTGTAGACTCCCTCAATATCCCACTGATAGTTATGAACGCTACATATTTGTTCTTAAATCTGTTGTCGTACAGAGAATGGAGGAAGAATAAAGAAGTGCATAAAGCGATTGACAAGAGCAAGCAAGAATGAAAGTTTGATTTTATTGCCAATTTAGCAACGTAGAATAGGCATTTACGGGCTTTTATTTTAGGCTCACAAAGAAACAAATTAGAAATAGGAGGACAATAAATGAACGAAAGAATACAGCAAGCCATAGACCTTACAAAACAAGTTCTTGGCGACGCTCGTAGGGGGGGCAAGAACGTCTGCTGTTCTGTCTCTGGCGGGGCGGATAGCGATATACTAATTGACCTGTGCGAGAGGGCAGAGCCACATTTTGTGAGCTATGTGTTCTTTGATACAGGTATTGAGTATCAGGCAACTAAGGAGCATCTCAAGTGGCTTGAGCAGAAGTACGGCATTAAGATACACAGAGAGAAAGCAAAAGTGCCTGTTCCTTTAGGTAATAAGAAGTATGGCGTTCCATTCCTTAGTAAGAATGTGAGCAATATGATATGGCGTTTACAGTCTAATGGCTTTCAATGGGAAGATGATACATTTGAAAATCTTTATGCTAAGTACCCAAATTGTAAGTGTGGTTTGCTGTGGTGGACTAATGGCAAGGGCGAAGGAAGTCACTTTAATATCAACCGTAATTCATGGCTAAAAGAGTTCTTAATGAAGAATCCGCCACCCTTTAAAATATCAGACAAGTGTTGTTTAGGAGCTAAGAAAAACACTTCCGATGTTTATATGAAAAAGTTCCCAACGGATTTGATGATTATGGGTGTAAGAAAAGCTGAAGGCGGAGAAAGAAGAACGGTGTACAAAGAACAGGTTTATTTCAATAAACAACATAAGGTTAATTATTTTCTTCCTATTTTATTATTCATCGACGCAGATCGGCAGGAGTATTGTAACGAATTTAATGTGGTTCATAGTAAGTGTTATGTAGAATACGGACTTAAAAGAACTGGTTGTTGTGGTTGCCCATATGCAAAAGATTATGTTTTTGAGAGAGATGTTCTTAAACAGTATGAATCCAAACTTAGCAAAGCCATAGAGAATATGTGGGGCGAAGTTTACGAATACACCAACAAGTATCACGAGTTTCAGAAGATGATGAACCGCAAGTACAAAGAGAAGAAACAATGCGTCTGCGGTTGTACTGAGTTCACGGGTGATGACGTAGCCATGAATCTCAAATACTTTGGCAGAGATGTAAAGACTTTGCTTTGCCGTGGGTGCTTTCAGAACATCATGGAGATGACAGACGAGCAATGGGACGAAGCAATTGATGGTTTCAAAGCTCAAGGTTGCGAATTATTCTAAAAAAAAGAGCCAGTTTTTGCCTATTCTACGTGGGTGAAACGGCAATAAAATAAATCTTTTATCCAAAGAGGTGAAATAAATGGTAGATGCAACAAATTTTGTGAGCAAAGATTTTTTGTATTGGTTAAGTGGTAGTTTCTACCAGTCATTTTGCGACGGGCAAGAATGTGACTCATGTCCATTTAGCATCAATAAAAACGGATTCAAGGTGCAATGTACGAAATTGAATGATGAGCAAGTGCTACAGGTATTTAAACAAATATACGATAAAGAATAAAACTTTACTTTTATTGGGTTGACAAAGTAACAAATTAGAAACAAGGAGGAATTTAATTGAAGTTGACAATGATTGAATTATTTTCTGGCATAGGTGCTCAGATCAGAGGATTTAAAAACTCTGGTTTATTTGACACTGAGGTAATAGCAACATCAGAGATTGACAAAGATGCAATCGTGAGCTACGCTGCCGTTCACTGTGGACTTACACCAGAACTTATTGAGAACTATGATTATCCGCCCGTAGATGAAATGGTGGAGTACCTTGAAAGTCGTAACATTGGCTATGTCTTTGAGAAGAACAAGGCTTATGACTGGCAGAAGAAACGCAACAGTGCAGACTTAAAGAAGTATTATCTGGCATCAGTTCTTTCTAAGAATATGGGAGACATATCAAAGATAGAAGAATTGCCTTATGCAGACTTTGTAACATACTCGTTCCCATGCACCGACATCAGCATCGCCGGTCAGATTCAGGGCATTGAACGTGGTAAGACACGAAGCGGTTTGCTTTATGAAGTAGAACGCCTACTCGCAAAGGCTAAAGAGACAGACACTCTGCCGAAGTTCTTACTTCTTGAAAATGTAAAGAATCTTGTATCACAGAGATTTAAGCCACAGTTTAATGAGTGGTGCGATTATCTCAGTGAGATTGGTTATAACACTTATTGGCAGATAGTCAATGCAAAGGATTGTGGCATACCTCAGAACCGGGAACGCGTATTTGCTGTAAGTATACGCAAGGATGTAGACACTGGTAAGTTTGAGTTTCCACAGGCATTTGATACGGGCATACGTTTATTCCATGTTCTTGACTTTGATGTGAATGAGAAGTATATTCTCACATCTGATGCTGCTGGCAAGGCACTTGATGAGATGGCTAATAACGGCACACTCTCAGAGGAAGAAGAACTATGGAATGAGCTGTATGAGACACGCAATGACTTCCCTAATTACGGCATTATTTGCAATCAGCCTATCTATACATCTAACGATGTCACTATAGGGGGCAGTTCCGATGAATGACCAGAACGGATATTGTCGCACACTTAAACAGCAGTATGCTAAAACAGCTATTCAGAATTTACAGTCTAAAGGCACATTTGGTGCAACAGGAGTAGTTCAATGGAAGTAAAACAGTTGAGTCGAGTAGTTTCATCTACTGGTAAGATACATCAGAATCAAGAAGTATGGAGTCTCAGGGGGGGCTATGCACTCTCAAAGCCACTCACTATAAAGATTCACCGAAAGTGTTGGTAAAAAATGAAAGTAAAAATATTAATGACGATGCCAAATATGTATGAACAACAAGGGCGTTTGTATTCCGTAGGGGGGGTATATGTACCTTGTCCGCAAGAGATTACAAAGATGCCAAAAGGATATTGATAAGGAGAACAACTGATGACAAGCAAAGTAATTGGGACGGTGTATCAAACTCCAAATAATAGCGGTCAGTTTGCAAGTGGACGAGGTGCGATTTACAGTGTTGCATATCTTGCACCAACCGTTATTACTATGGGTGGGGGGCAATAAGCCTCACGTTGTAATAAGGAGAACTAAGAAATGTCAGACAAATACATAACCATAGGGGGGGTGGACATGACTGTGAATAAACCTTGCCCTATGCAGTATGCAAGTTGTATTTTGACAAGATACGACAACGGAGTTAGCAATCAACAGAAAGCAAGAACCGGGGTGCTTCTAAAGAAAGTCAGAAAGGAAGATAAAAATGAGTGATGTGTACGATCTCTTATCTCCCGATGAAAGTAAAGATTATATAAGGGTAAGACAAGCGACAAAACAAGGTTATATCCTTTGTGAGAATGGTGGAGTGGCTGACTTGTCCTATCCAAACTCAAAGCTGCGTCGTGGCAGAGTTCAGAGGGGGGGCAAACCTGTCCCACTCTTACCGCAGGTAATTGTAACATATACAGAATCGAAAGGAATGATAGTATGAACGTTAAAGATTGGGCTATCCGCAAACTTACTCCTACTGAGTGTTGGAGACTTATGGGTTTTACCAATGAAGATGTAGAAAAGTGCAAGGCGGTAGGTATGAGTGATACTCAACTCTACCGACAGGCTGGTAACAGTATCGTAACAAACTGCATTGAACTGTTAGCAGAACACCTTTATAAAGCGCAGGAAGATGAGACTTACGAGTGCTACGATGAGCGTGCTGCAAACGCAGATAGACAGCTTTCTTTTTAGCAACCCCTCTCGCTCCTCCGCCTGAGTTGGTGGGGGGGTAGGAACTATTAACTTTGGCAAACAATATAGGCAAGGGAACAGAATTTATAGCAGCCACAAACCTGCGATGTGTGTAGTATCTCAGCCGGTAGGCAACACAGGTGGCAATAGCTATATGTATCTTGAAAGGATCAGTAATGAATCAGTTGAAACAGATTATTGAGCTTGACTGCCCTCAATGGCACGTTCAAAGAAAACGCGTATTCTCTACGGGGGGGCAGCACCAACGTTAAACGGCATAGGCAGAGGTGGCAACACTGAGCCAAAAGTGCTTATAAGGAGCAAACATGAAGAACGAGATAAAAGTGATAGCAAATCTGCCGATTAAAGGCATGGATGTTATCAAGCGTTGTTACAGTGGGGGGGTATTTCTCCTTCACTCACTACAATGCAAGGTGGGCAGCGAGAACCCAA